>Ga0256405_10000239_pt1 | contig 186131 bp, 177 predicted proteins | sample RumenRJG_02DNA_FD_189096 | JGI IMG/M metagenome (GOLD analysis project Ga0256405, IMG submission 189096) | Bovine rumen microbial communities from Lethbridge, Alberta, Canada - RJG_02 | ecosystem: Host-associated > Mammals > Digestive system > Stomach > Rumen | place: Canada: Alberta... | reverse complement strand
TTTCAGGAAATTGGCAACCTAGTCTTTCGCGAACCGCTCCAATGAATTGGGGTCAATTCATCATGGGCCGGTGTGTGGCCTGATGCATCGGCAATCTTCGCACAAGCCTCAGGCGTCGGGCGCCAAGGCTGGATGCCGCGCCCCGCCTGGCATGTGCAAAGCGCTGCACAGGCAACCCACAGCCAATGAACAATCGTGTAGGAAGGATTATCAGATGTTCTTTTTCTTCTTGAGTTCGTTCTTGTCTTCGTACATGTTCTGGTCTGCATGTTCGAAAACCAGGGCGACGTTTTCCTCATTGCTGTATCTGGCCATTCCGCAGGCTACCACGACAGACTTGTCCAGTATGGCCTCGAGGTTGTGCTTCCTGAGAGCTTTCATCAGGTCGTCTATGTTGTCGTATTCCTCACCCTGGACAATTACGGCGAACTCATCGCCACCGACACGGTAGATCCTGCTGTCTCTGAACACAGAACGGATGACATCTGCGGCATCGCGGATGTACTGGTCTCCGGCCTTATGGCCGAAGGTATCGTTCACGGTCTTAAGGTCGTTGACATCGCATATGACAACGGCGAACCGGATTTCCTCATGCTCCTTGATCCTTCCGTTCAGGCGGTCTTCAGCTTCGAGGAAGGCATGTCTGGACCAGACCCCGGTGAGAGCATCGACATTGACCTCGTTGCGGGCCTCGGCAAGCTGTTTTCTGTACTCTTCCTCGTGGCGGACCAGGGAATCTACGTCGTTGACTCCCACAATCAGACGCTGGCCGTCTTTTTCATCGACCATAGCTGCCTTGAGCTGGACGTAACGTGACTTGCCTTCAATCATCAGACGGTAGTTCAAGGCGAAAAGGCCGTTCCTGCGGATTTCAGACATGACGTTGTCCATCGTGAACAGGGAAAGGTAACGGTCGATGTCGGCCGGATGAATGACCTTTTTCCCGTTTTCCCTTGCTGCGGCGAAGAAATCCAGACCTTCCTTTGGGATGGAGAAAGAGTCGTATCCGCTGGACGCGCTGTATTCTCTGTAGCGCCCGGTACTCGGGACAACTATGTAGATCACAATGAAGTTTCCGGTCAGGGCGTTGATACGGGCGTATGCAATCCTCTCTTCGGCCATGCGTTCCTCTGCAAGTCTGTGTCTTGCCTTGTCTGCAACAAGAGCGGTCTGCTCAAGTTTCTGCCGGTATTCTTCCTTCTCGTCTCCTATGACGAAGGTCCTCAGGAGGGATGTTCCGAGAAGATAACCCACTGCGTAGAGAGGGAGATACGGCTTCCATATCTGGGCGGTGAGACAGCCGGACATGATCATTCCGAACAGCCAGAGGGTCCGGTAACGTCTGAGCTTGTCGGTCTTGCCCTTACCCCGGAGTCCGATGATGGAGACCATTGCATAGACGGAAATCAGGACAAGCAGAGCTATCTGGCTGATAAGGAGGATGTACCTGTATTTGAGCGGATGATAGACGCATTTCTCATCTACGGTGAAAAGGACAGGTGTGACGAGGTTCGCGGCAACCAAAAACGCCGCACAGGTTGATATGAGTCTCCCTGTAATGAGGAAGAATCTGCTGAACAGGTTGTTCTCGCCGAGATACTCGACGCAGTACCTGGTCCAGTAGGTCACGCCCACTGCCATGATGAAGAAATACAGGGAGGTGTCTGCAAAAAGAAGGGTTGCCAGCTTGCGCTTCTCGAGATATCCCCAGAGGATGTCCGTGGCATAGTAGACAAGGACCACGAAGAGAAAGCGTCTGTAAATTTTCCAGACACGTTGCCCGAAAGCCCCGTTGAGGTTCAGAAGTATATCGAAGTTCTCAATCAGCAGAATCACGGCAGCAAGTGTGCCAATTGCCGAATAGTACATTTTATCTATCGTCCTCGTTCCTATATACGTTTATGGCCAACCGTCTAACAGGATATCATAGTTTACTTAAGAACCCAAAACTATTTCAACAAGGCAAAATAAAAGCCTTCCTCCGGAATCCGGAAGAAGGCTTCTTCTGCATTCGAATGCAGGATTACATCATGATTTCTCCGTCCTTTGAGACCTTGTTGAACAGGACAAGCGACAGGACGGTGAACAGCGAGACGACCGTGGCGAGAGCACAGGCTCTTCCGTCCGTGGCGTTTGCAACAGCCTTGTAGACCGCGACGTTCAGAGTCTGGGTCTTGAACGAATAAAGGAGCATGGATGATGAAAGCTCTGTGATGAGCGTGACCCAGCTCATGATGGCTCCGGCGAACAGTCCGTTGAACATCATGGGGATGGTGACCTTCACCAGTGTCTTGAACTTGCTGGCTCCGAGGGACTCGGCCGCCTCGTCTATGGACATCGGTATCTGGGAGAGGATGGCGACTGAAGAACGGATTGTGTACGGGATTCTTCTGACACACATGGCAATGACCATGATGGCCGCCGTTCCGACCAGAGGAAGGTAACGGTTGTTGAATGCAAGAATCATGGAGATACCTACAACGGCACCCGGAATGACGTACGGGACCATTGAAAGGGTATCGATCGTGGCGTTGAGGACATTCCTGCGCCTGACCGTAAGGTAGGAGATCAGGATTGCCAGGATGATGATCAGTATGAGTGCCATGCCGCAGATCCTGATGGTGTTCCAGATGGTGTTGCCCATTCTGTTGAACACATGCTGGTAGCTCTGCATGGAGAAACCGCTCTGGAAGACCTCTCCGCTGGGATTGGTCTTTCTGAATGACAGGTAGACCAGATACAGCTGGGGAAGAAGGGCAAGGGCCACAAGACCGTAGCTGTAGAGATGGATGAAGAAACTTCCGAGGGGTTTGGCCTTCTTTCTCTCCACATGGTTCATCGCGCTCATGGAGAAGCTGTTCTTCTTTGTCAGATATCTCTGGACGAGGAAGAAGACCAGTGTGATCAGGATTGCGATGACCGCTATGGCAGCTGCGAAGTTGTGGTTGGTTCCCACCTCTCCGACATACTCGTTGTAGATGATGACGGGGAATGTGGTGTAGCCCTCTCCTATCATCAGCGGGGTTCCGAAATCTGCGATGGCTCTCATGAAGACCATCAGTGCGGCGGCCAGGATTGAGGGCATGCAGAGTGGGATGACAATGCGGAAGAATCTCTTTGTGCCGCTCACACCCATGTTGGCGGATGCCTCAAGCAACGACTTGTCGATGTTCTTCATTGCACCTGAGACGTACATGAATACCAGGGGGAACAGCTTCAGGGACAGGACAAGGAGGATTCCGTTGAATCCGTAGATGTTCGGAATGGTGATTCCGAAGGCCGTCTTGAACATCTTTGTGATTGCTCCGGCTCTTCCCAGCAGGTTTACCCATGCGTAGGCTCCGATGAACGGGGCGGACATGGATGACAGGATGATCAGCATCTGGAGAGTCTTGCGGCCTCTGATCTGGTACATGTTGTACAGATATGCAAGGGGCACACCGAGAGCCAGGGAGATGGCACAGGTGCAGATGGCGACCTTGAAGCTGTTGGTCAGGGTTCTGAAGTAGTAAGGCTGGCTGAAGAACTTGATGAAGTGCTTCAGTGTCAGAGCTCCGGTCTTGTCGTCAAGGACGGACTGTCTGACGATCTTCAGAAGCGGATAGACCATGAAAAGCAGATACAGGCCAAGCACAACAAGGCTGGCTATGACCCAGAAATCGAATTTCGCTTTCTTCTTCATATTCCCCTCACCTGACAAGACTCTTCTCACCGTCATCGGTGAACACGTTGATCTTCTCAGCCTTGACTGTCAGATAGACCTCTGTTCCGTTCTCGATGATGTCGTCGATCAGTGACTCCTGGATGATTTCGGCTCTGGTTCCGTTGGAAAGCTCCACGACATAGTGTGTGTTCAGTCCGAGGAAGGTGCTGTACAGGACCTTTCCGAGAAGGCTTCCGGTCTCGGACTTGGAGTTGATGACAAGCTCCTCAGGTCTGACTGAGACGACGACCTTCTGTCCGTCGGTGACATCGGTGAGGTTCTTCATCTTGACCGTGTAGCCGTTGTCGAAGACGATGGACTTCTCCTTGCCCTCGACCTTGATCTGGGCCTCCATCAGGTTCGTGCGGCCGATGAAGGTTGCGACGAACTGGTTGGCAGGTCTCTGGTACAGGGTCTTCGGGGAACCGATCTGCTGGATGACACCGAGGTTCATGACGGCGATCCTGTCGGAGACGGCCATGGCCTCTTCCTGGTCATGGGTGACATAGACAGTGGTGATTCCAAGTCTGTTCTGGATCTCCTTGATGACGGTTCTCATCTCGACCCTGAGCTTTGCATCGAGGTTCGAGAGAGGCTCGTCCATGAGAAGGACCTCAGGCTCGATTGCCAGAGCTCTGGCAAGTGCGACTCTCTGCTGCTGTCCACCGGAGAGCTTCTCGGGGAGACGGTCGGCATACTCGGAGATCTTCATAAGGGCCATGAACTCTTCGGTCTTGGCCTTTATCCCTTCTTTCGGAAGCTTCTTGTTCTTGAGTCCGAAAGCAACGTTCTTTCTTACTGTGAGGTGTGGAAAGATTGCATAGTTCTGGAACACCATTCCGATGTTCCTCTTGGACGGATCAAGGTCGTTGATCAGACGGTCGCCGAAGTAGAAGGTTCCGCCCTCGATCGAGTTGAATCCGGCAATCATTCTGAGCAGAGTTGTCTTTCCACATCCTGAAGGACCAAGAAGGGTGAAGAACTCTCCTGGCTGAATCTCCAGGGACAAATCCGGAATGGCGGTGAAATCGCCATATTTCTTTACTGCATTATTAATTGTGATTTTAACATCCATAATGAACCAACTCCGCTAGTTTTAATTGTTTGTTGATTTGCGTCCTTAAATCAGGACAAATTTTGTGGCCCCGGAAGCGGGGCCACATAGGATTTGCATCCGTTATCAGTTCTTGCCGTACTTTGCCCAGTACTCGTTCCACTTGTCGCAGATGGCTGCCTTGTTCTTTGCAAGAGCCTCTGTATCAGCGACCTTGTAGTTGATGGTGTCGATATCGACCATTCTTGCGCTGCCGCCTGTCAGCTTTGTTGTTGTGGCAGGTCTTGCTGCGGCATCGAGGTAGGACTGCTGGCCTTCGTCGCTCTGGAGGAAGTCCATGAACAGCTTTGCGTTCTCAAGGTTCTTAGCACCCTTGATGATTGCAGAAGCGAATCCGACACTGGTGACACCCTCTTCCCAGTAGACCATGTGGCCACCGGTTGTTCCGGCATCAAGAAGCTTGACGATTGCGGGCTCGTATGAGAGACCAACTGCATACTCACCGGCGAGAGTTGACTTTCCGGGGACTGAGGATGAGCTTACGACAACAAGTCCGTTCTGCATGAGCTTTGCGATGTAATCCCAAGCTGCGGGGCTGTCCCAACCGCCGAAGTCTGTGAGCAGGCACTGGAGGTTGTTCCATGCTGAAGATGATGATGTCGGGTTGGCGATGACTACCTTTCCGTAGAGTTTCGGATCGAGCAGTGAGTTCCATCCTGTGACCTTGATTCCGAGATCCTTCTCGATTGCGTCGTTGACGACCATGACGGGGATCTGGATGTCGTGGAATGTGAGCTTACCGGATGTGTTGTGGTAGCCTTCCTGCATCTTGGCGTCGTTCTTGCTGACATAGGTGTCGAAATACTGTCCGTATGCATCGAGGTCGGCATACTGGAGTCCGCCGAACATTGCATCGGCCTGAGGATTGGAAGCCTCAGCCTGGATTCTTGCCTTGCAGTCTCCTGCACCACCGTATGTGTAGTAGACAGTGATGTTCGGATACAGCTCATTGAACTTTGCAATGGCGATGTCATAGTGTGCCTGGCTCACTGTTGTGTAAAGAATGAGCTCTCCGGATCCGCCGGCCTTTGACTCGGCTGCGGCCTGTGCGAAAATGGCTGTCATGGCAACCAGAGCGATAAGCAAAACTGTTAATGCTTTCTTCATACTTTTCTCCTTTTCTTTTTCCTACACATACCGTGTAGTTATTCTCCGATCATTTTCAGGACCGTCTCCCTGTCCGGGATTCCGGCCCTGCCTCCGGGCACCGCACATTTGCAACATGCCGTTGCACTAGCAAACCTGATGCAATGCCCAAGGTCCATGCCCGAAACGTAAGCGTTGAGGAACGAACCGTGGAACACATCCCCGCATCCTGTGGTGTCAACCACTTTGGAAGCCTTGAAGGCGGGATAGTTAACAACCTTCCCGTCCACAACGAACTTGCTTCCATCCTCGCCGAGGGTGCATCCGACGATGAGTTTCTTTCCCCATGTCGACATTTCGAGCAGCGCCTCGTCGTACGAGGCCTTCCCGCTCACGCGGAGCGGATATTTATTGTTCATTATAAGTATATCAGACAAAGTCGCAAGTGTTCTGTTTTTCTCATTGTCTTTCTGCATGGAACATCCGTCCAGGGATACAGTGACGCCGTACTCCCTGGCTATCTTTGCAGCATTGAGGGCATTCTCGTAGTGAGTGCCGTCAAGATGGACAATGTCGCAGTTCCTTATGACCTGTCTGAGCCTTTCGTCCCAGACGATCGGCGGATTGTAGTCGCGCTGCGGGAACTTTGTCCTGGAACCGGTTTCCGGGTTGACCATCACTATGGACTCAAGGCCCCAGCAGTCATCCCTGCGTACCAGATAGTCGGTGCAGACCCCGTCCTGCTGAAACAGCCTGACACATTCATCGGAGAGCATGTCGTTTCCGAGCGTCCCTATGAAGGCACATCTGGAGCCCAGCCTGGAGGCGGCCACGATGGCAGTGGCGGAGGCTCCCCCGCCCTGGGTGATCCGGGTTGTGATGTGAGTCGAGCTGTTCTCTACAGGGAAGTCCTCAACGTTGCAGATCACATCCACGCAGTTGTATCCGACCCCTACAATCTGAAACCGTTCCAATTCAAATCCCTATCTTCTGCAGAGCTCCATTGCCTTTGCGGCAATGTTCTCCTTTGTTATTCCATATGCCTCAAGAAGCTCGCCTGTGGCACCGGACTGACCGAATCGGTCCTCTATCGCCACATGAGAGATCCTGATTCCGTCCTCTTCCACCAGAGCGCTTGCGACGGCCTCCGTCAGGCCGCAGACCATGTTGGATTCCTCGCAGACAAGAACGCGTCCGCCGGCCTTTCTGACTGCAGCCACAACTCCGTCCCTGTCAAACGGCTTGATGGTATGAATGTTCACCAACGATGCCTTGATTCCGTTCTCTTTGAGAATTTTCAAAGCCTGATGCGAAAGACAGGTCATCATTCCTGAAGCGATGATGCACAGGTCCTTTCCTTCGGACAGAACCTGGACCTTGCCGAACTCAAGCTTGTCGTCAAGGCTTGTGATGTTCTCCATCGGCTCTCTCGATGTCCTGACATACACAGGTCCCTTGATCTCATAGGCCAGCTTTGCAATCAGTCTTGCCTGGTTGGAGTCACATGGCTGAAGCACCGTCATGTTGGGCAGAGACCTCATGATCCCTATGTCCTCGACGCACTGGTGGCTTCCTCCGTCACCGGCTGCCGTGATTCCGCCGTGGCTTCCGACGATCTTGACGTTCAGACGCGAGTAGCAGACACCGTTTCTGATGATCTCGAACGCGCGGCCAGCAACAAAGACGGCCATCGAGGCGCAGAACGGAACAAGTCCGACCTTGCTCAGTCCGGCGGAGATTCCGACCATGTTCTGCTCGGCGATTCCGACATCGATGTATCTTTCCGGGAAAGCCTTCTGGAATGCGACGGACCCTGTTGTCTTGGCAAGGTCGGCATCCAGGCAATAGATCTCGGGATGGTCCTTCGCAAGTTCGACCAATCCTTCATAGAAACCGAATCTGGTTGCTTCCTTATTTGCCATAGCTTGCCCCCAGTTCCCTGTATGCCTCGGCGATCTCGTCCCCTGCGGGAAGTGCGCCGTGCCACTTGACTCCGTTCTCCATGAAGGAAACGCCCATGCCCTTGATTGTGTTGGCCACTATGCAGTGCGGCTTTCCCTCATACTTCTTGTCCAGAGCACCGAAAATCTGCTCAAAGTCGTGTCCGTCAATCGAATCGACTGCGAAATTGAAGCTTCTCAGCTTGTCCCCGATGCTGTCCAGCGGATTCGTCACCTCTGTAGGTGCACTGAGCTGCAGTCTGTTCCTGTCTATGATGACGGTCAGGTTGTCCAGCTTGAATGCGTTGGCCGCCATGAAGGCTTCCCAGCAGATTCCTTCCTGAAGCTCTCCGTCTCCAGTGATCACATAGACATGGCCCGGGCGGCCCTGCTTCTTAAGTCCAAGTGCCATTCCCGTTGCAATGCTCAGTCCCTGGCCCAGAGATCCGGTGCTGCAGTCCAGACCCGGACACTTGGAGCTGTCCGGATGTCCCTGGAACGGGCTGCCGTAACGTCTGAGTGTGTCCTTGGCCTCTTTGGATGCGAACCCTATGTCCATGAGGACTGCATACAGGATGGGATTGGCATGGCCTTTGGAAAGGACGAACCTGTCACGTTCAGGGTCGGATGCACCCTTTCCGAGATTCATCTTGTCGTAATAAAGGGCAACCAGAAGCTCGGCAATCGAGAACGATCCTCCCACATGGCCCGATCCGGCCTTGAGAATCATGTCCAGAGTGTCGATTCTGAGCTGTCTTGCCTTGTTTTCAAGGAAATCAGGATCCCTCATCTTTGTCTCCGTAAATCAGGCTTTTCCGATGCTTCCGAACAGTTCCATCTTCTTGATGCACATTGCCTTGGTTGCCTCAAGGCCCGGTGCCAGGACAGCTCTGGGAGTGAAGCCCTTGCTCTCCTTGTCTCGGTTCTCCTCGAAGTACTTTCTGGTGGCCTCGGTGAATGCAATCTGGCACTCGGTGTTGACATTGATCTTTGCAACACCGTTTCTGATTGCTTCCCTGATCTGGTCGTCGGGGATCATCGAACCTCCGTGAAGGACCAGAGGAAGGTTTCCGATCTCTTTCTTGATGGCTGCGAGGACATCGAAATGGAGTCCTTCCCAGTCTGCAGGATACTTTCCGTGGATGTTTCCGATTCCGGCTGCAAGGAAATCGATTCCGAGATCCGCTATCATCTTGCACTGCTTCGGGTCTGCGCACTCACCGCGTGAGATGCGTCCGTCCTCCTCTCCTCCGATACCGCCGACCTCGGCCTCGACACTGATGCCCTTGGCATGTGCCAGTCTGACGACTTCCTTAGTCTTCTCGATGTTCTCCTCGATGGGAAGAGACGAGCCGTCGAACATGACGGAAGAGAAGCCCTTCTCGATTGCATCCAGGGCCTCGGCGTATTTGCCGTGGTCCACGTGAAGTGCGACCGGAACGGTGATGTCAAGGAAATCCATGAATCCCTGGACCATATCTGTGATGGTGCGGTATCCACCCATGTACTTGGCGGTTCCACCGGAGACACCAAGGATTATCGGAGATTTAACTTCCTGAGCGGCAAGGAGAAAAGCCCTTACGCTCTCCATATTGTTAAGGTTGAAATGACCTACGGCGTAATGCCCTCTTACGGCATCATCGAGCATTTCCTTAGCAGATACAAGCTTCATAAACAAGACCTCCCAAAGGAACCACATATTGTTCCTAACCTAAACTCTATATCCAAATGGTGCTGTTGTAAAGACAGAATTTTCATTTTTTTGATAGCTATTATCAAAATTTTGTCAATTAAAATACGTTTTTGCAAAAATTCTGATAATTTCGCTGTACAACTCATAATACATGATGTAGAATTACAGCATGGCACAGAGATCACTGATTGAGGAAAGACGGAACCGAATTCTTGAATACATAAAGACAAACCAGAAAGCCGACATCCATGAGCTTTCGATTCTTCTCAACGAAACTGAGATCACGATCAGACGTGACCTGATAGAGCTCGAAAAATCAAAAAAACTCATAAGGGTCCACGGCGGAGCCATTCTCAACGAACAGAAGAAAGCCGTCTGGCACACATCCGCCATCGCAGACCGCCTGGGAAGGAACAGGGAGAAGAAGGAGCGCATAGCCCAGTTCGCCGCAACCCTGATACAGAACGACGAAAGCATCTTCATTGACGGCGGCAGCACGAACCAGATCCTTGCACCGATGGTCAAGGACCTGAACAACATGCTCTTTGTCACCAACTCGCCCGACATCGCGGAGATCCTTCTGGAGAACGAGAACAACCGTATTCTCCAGATAGGAGGGGAGCTCACCAGGGACACCAGACTTACAACCGGACCGGATGCTGTTGAGAACATCAGGAAATACTTTGTGGACAAGTTCATCACAAGTGTGTCCGGAATAGACCCGGAAACCGGCTGCTACAGTGCCATCCCGTCAGAATCCAGCACCAAAAGGACCTTTGCGACCCATGCAAGGGAGACGATCCTTCTGGTGGACAGCAGCAAGTTCAACAGAAAGGCCTTCTGCCTGGCATTCGACCTTTCCCTCATAAAGACCGTAGTCACGGACGACGAGACCCCTCACGAGGACATTGAGAAGCTGAGATCACGCGGCATCGAGGTCTACGTCGTCTGATATTTTTCCGAAACAATCACTTGCAAGCGGCGCCGATGAAACCCAGAAACAGCGGGTGGGGTCTGTTCGGACGGCTCTTGAACTCCGGATGGTACTGCACTCCGACAAAGAACGGGTAGTCCGTGAGCTCCACCGTCTCGACCAGTCTTCCGTCCGGGGAGATTCCGCTCAGCGTCAGACCGCAATCCTGAAGGACAGTCCTGTAGTCGTTGTTGAACTCGTATCTGTGTCTGTGACGCTCGGAGATGTTGGTTGTGCCGTAGCATTTCTCCATCTTCGTACCGCTCTTGATGACACAGGGATAGGCTCCAAGTCTGAGCGTTCCGCCCTTGTTTATCTCGTCGCTCTGGCCCGGCATGAAGTCTATGACCTTGTGCAGGCAATGCGGTTTGAACTCGCCGGAATCGGCATCGGCGATCTTGGCCACGTTCCTGGCGAACTCGATCACAGAGACCTGCATGCCAAGACAGATTCCGAAGTACGGGATGCGGTTCTCGCGGGCATATTTTGCGGAGAGGATCATGCCCTCTATTCCCCTGGGACCGAAGCCGCCGGGAACGATTATGCCGTCAAGCCCGCCGAGCACCTTGGAAACGTTTTCCCCGGTGATCTGCTCCGAGTCAATCCAGTGGATGTTGACGTGTACGTTGTGGTAATAGCCTGCGTGATGGAGGGCTTCGGCGACAGAAAGGTATGCATCGTGGAGGGCGACGTATTTGCCTACCAGCCCTATCTCAACACAGTGCCCAGATGTGGCGTTGATCCTGTCCACCATGGTATGCCACTCGGTGAGGTCCGACACAGGGGCATCGATGTTGAGCTCGCGGCAGACAACCTCGGAGAAGTTGGACTTCTCAAGCATCAGAGGGGCTTCGTAGAGGTTCGGGAGAGTGATGTTCTCAATGACGCAGTCGGGCTTGACGTTGCAGAACATGGCAATCTTGTGGAAGATGGACTCCTCAAGCGGCTCGTCACAGCGCAGGACTATGATGTCAGGGTTTATTCCCATGCCCTGGAGCTCCTTGACAGAATGCTGCGTGGGCTTGGATTTGTGCTCGTCCGAGCCGTGAAGGTACGGAACCAGAGTCACATGGATGAACAGGCTGTTCCTGCGTCCGATCTCAAGGGATATCTGACGAACCGCCTCTATGAAAGGCTGGGATTCGATGTCTCCGATGGTTCCTCCGATTTCGGTGATGACCACGTCGGCATCGGTCTTCTTTCCCACGCTGTAGATGAACTCCTTGATCTCGTTGGTGATGTGGGGGATGACCTGGACTGTCGAGCCGAGGTACTCTCCCCTTCTTTCCTTGTTAAGAACGTTCCAGTACACCTTGCCGGTCGTGAGGTTGGAATACTTGTTCAGATCCTCATCTATGAAGCGCTCGTAGTGACCCAGATCGAGGTCCGTCTCCGCACCGTCTTCGGTGACATAGACCTCACCGTGCTGATATGGGCTCATGGTGCCGGGATCCACGTTGATGTACGGATCGAGCTTCTGGGCGGCGACCTTCAGGCCGCGGGCCTTAAGAAGACGTCCCAGCGATGCGGCTGTTATTCCTTTTCCGAGTCCGGAAACAACTCCTCCGGTCACAAAGATGTACTTCGTCATTTTATACTCTCCTTCAAATCAAAACTGCCGGATCAGACCGAGAACAGAAGTTGGCTGTATGTGGGATACGGCCAGTATTTGGCCGGAATCAGCACCTCAGCCTCGTTGACCGCACTGCGGATCCTCTCCATCAGGGAAAGGACCTTGTCGTGGTAGTAGTCGGCCATGGCATCGCCCTCGAGCGACGAGGCCTTATCCAGAGCCTCGCCGAGTTTCTCCACAAGATCGGCCATCCTGATGTTGCAGGACATGAGCTTGGTGCAGGTGTCGCGCTCGACCTGCTGGAAGGCGCCGTCGAACAGAGCCCTCATGTCTGCGATGATTCTGAAGAGGGATCCCTCGAACTCGGAGACGGCAGGTATGATCTCACGCCTGACCATGTCGATCAGGGTGTGAGCCTCGATTGAAAGCACGTTGCAGTACTTTTCAACGTAGATCTCCTTTCTTGCAGTCATCTCGGATTCGGACATGACGGCATGCTTTTTCATCAGCTCGACGTTCTTGGGGTCAAGGTAATGGTGCATGGCTTGGGCGGTTGTGGCGAAGTTGCTCAGACCACGTTTCCTAGCCTCCTCGACCCAGCTCTTGTCATAGCCGTTTCCGTTGAACAGGATTCTCGAGTGAGCTGTGAACTCGCTTTTGATCAGGTCATGAAGCTTGTCATTGATAGCCTCCGGTGCAATCTTATCCAGAATATCTGCGTATTCACAGAGTTTTTCGGCCATTATTGTATTCAGAACGGTGTTCGGGCCAGCAATGGACTGGCTTGATCCGGGCATCCTGAATTCGAACTTGTTTCCGGTGAAAGCTATTGGGCTTGTCCTGTTGCGGTCCGTGGTGTCACGAGGTATGAACGGCATGGTGTCTATGCCGATCTTGATCGGTTTGACATCGGTTCCGTCATAGCTTCTGTCCTGGATGATCGAGTCTATGACGCTCTGGAGCTCGGAGCCCAGAAAGATGGAGATGATGGCAGGCGGTGCCTCGTGGCCTCCCAGTCTGTTGTCGTTTCCCGCATAGGCTACGGTGCTTCTGAGAAGATCCTGATACTCGTCCACAGAGCTTACGAATGCGGCGAGGAACAGCAGGAACTGGGCATTCTGCGACGGTGTCTTTCCCGGGGAAAGAAGGTTCTTGCCCTTGTCCGTGGCAACGGACCAGTTGTTGTGCTTTCCGCTTCCGTTTACCCCGTCGAACGGCTTTTCGGCAAGAAGGCAGACAAGACCGTGTCTGTCGGCCACCTGCCTCATGACGTTCATCGTCAGCTGGTTCTGGTCGTTGGCGCTGTTGCAGTCAGTGTATATGGGTGCCATTTCGTGCTGGGACGGGGCAACCTCGTTGTGCTTTGTCTTGGCAAGGACTCCCAGCTTCCAGAGCTCCTTCTCGAAGTCCTTCATGTAGGCGGAGACCCTCGGCTTGATAGAACCGAAGTAATGATCGTTCAGCTCCTGTGTCTTGGGCGGACGGGATCCGAAAAGTGTTCTTCCGCAGATCTTCAGGTCCTCGCGTTTGTTGAAAAGCTCCTTGTCTATCAGGAAATACTCCTGCTCGGGACCCACCATGGAGGTGACGTACTTCGTCTCCTTGTCTCCGAATATCCTGAGAATCCTCAATGCCTGTCTGTTCAGTGCGCTGAGGGACCTCAGAAGCGGTGTCTTCTGGTCAAGCGACTCTCCGGAATAGGAGAAGAACACTGTGGGAACGCAGAGGCTTCCGTCTGCTATGAACGCATAGGAAGTGGGATCCCAGGCGCTGTAGCCTCTGGCCTCGAAAGTGGCCCTCAGACCTCCCGATGGGAAGCTCGAAGCATCGGGCTCGCCCTTGACCAGTTCCTTGCCGGAGAAGTCCATGATGACCTTGCCTTTTCCGGTGGGGCTGATGAAGCCTTCGTGCTTTTCGGCTGTTCCTCCGGTCAGCGGCTGGAACCAGTGGCAGTAATGGGTGGCTCCCATGCTTATTGCCCATTCCTTCATGCCTTTTGCTATGGCATCGGCTGTATCCATGGAAAGGCTCTCGCCTGTCTCCATGCACTTTCTGTACTTCACGATCTCCGAGGACGGAACGTACTTTTCCATCGTCTCCTCAGTGAACACACAACTTGCGAATTCTCTTGTCAGATCCATATCTTTTTCCATAATCCACCCCCTGTCAGACTCCGCTTGCTCCATAGTTCGAGAGAACCCTTGCCGAAGGATCGTTCACGTTGCATCCTTCCCATTCCTTGTTCGGCATCCAGTAATCGGGAATCATCCTTGCCCCGCCTGGATAATGCTTCTCGAATATCTCCCTGTACATCAGGCTTTCCTTTGTAAACGGCATGCAGTAGCCGTACTGTCTGCGTCTCTTCTCATATTCCTCATCCGAATAGAGCTTTTCGGCATAGGCTTTCAGACCGTCCACCATGCTGTGGCCCACGGCATCAGAGAATGCAGCCTTCTGGCGCCAGAGGATCTCATCCGGGAGGATGTGGTCGTCGGCAAAGGCTTTTCTGAGAAGGTATTTGCCCATGTTGTACCTGTTCATCTTCATCTCGGGATCGATGGACATCACGTACCGTACGAAATCCAGATCGCCGAACGGGACCCTGGCCTCGAGCGTGTTGTCAGAGATGCACCGGTCGGCCCTGAGGACATCGTAGTAATGGAGCTCGCGTATCCTCTTCTGGGCCTCTTTCTGGAAGGCCTCGGCCGAAGGTGCGAAATCCGTGTACTTGTACCCGAACAGCTCGTCCGAGATCTCGCCTGTAAGAAGGACCTTCACGTCCGTCTTCTCATGGATTGCCTTGCAGCACAGGAACATTCCCATGCTCGCACGGATTGTGGTTATGTCCCACGTTCCCAGTATCGAGATGACCGTATCCAGATTCTGAAGCACATCGTCGATTGTCATATGCACTTCCATGTGGTCGCTTCCGATGAAGTCCGCAACCTGCTTCGCATATCTGAGGTCAATCGGGTCGGTATCCATTCCTATGGCGAATGTCCTGATCCTTTTTTTCAGGATTCCTGCCGAAATGGCGCAGACAAGGCTGGAATCAAGGCCTCCTGAAAGCAGAAATCCTACCGGGGCATCCGAATCAAGACGCTTTTCCACCCCAGCTATAAGCTTATCCCTGATCGTCCTGCACACGGTGTCCAAATCATCCGTGGTGTACCGGACAACCCCGGCGGGATCTGCATATCTTACAAACTGCCCGTCCTTATAATAACATCCCGGCGGGAAAGGAACGACTTCATCACAAAGCCCTATAAGACATCTTGCCTCACTGCAGAAGACAATGCCTCCGTCCGGAAAAACGCCATAAAAAAGCGGCCTGATTCCGATGGGATCTCTGGCCGCCACAAGTGAACCGGACTTCGCGTCGTAGATGACGAGAGCGAACTCCGCGTCAAGTTCCTTGAACATGTCGGTTCCTTTCTCCTTCCAGAGGGGAAGAAGAACCTCGCAGTCGGATTCGCTTCTGAATTCATATTTGCTTTCGAGACTTTCCTTTATCGGTCTGAATCCGTAGATCTCACCGTTGCAGACAAGGCTGTCGCCGTCCAGATGGAAGGGCTGCATCCCTGTGGGGTTGAGGTCCATGATGGCAAGGCGGTTGAAACCGAGGTATGTATTGTTATTATTGGCGACCCTCTCGAAACGGACCTGATCCGGTCCTCTTGAAATTGATTTCTCGAAAAGGCTCCTTACGGAGTCGGGAGAAACTGAGGTTGATGAAAAACCGATAATTGAACACATATCCCGCTCCTTCCGGTCCCGAAAACACGGGGCCGAGTATTATTGGGGATGATTATATAAAGTTGATAAAAAACAAACAAATACATATAATATTATAGCCATCATACTTTTTTCGTATGATAAAAAACCGCAATTCCAAGGAGCCTGCAGATGGAACTCAGAGTCCTGAAATACTTTGTCACTGTAGCAGAAGAACTTAACATCACACGTGCCGCCGAGAAACTGAACATCAGCCAGCCGCCGCTCAGCAGCCAGATAAAGAATCTTGAGGACGAACTGGACACCGTTCTGTTCATCCGCGGCAAGCGCCATTTGCAGCTAACTGATTCGGGAAAGCTCCTGTACAGGCATGCCAAGGAGATTCTGAGCCTTTCCGACAAGACCGCAAACGAGGTCAGGCTGATGGGAAAACAGATGAACGGGACCATATCAATAGGACTTGTGGAAGGCTCTGCACCGAACATCGCATCCAGGTGGATAGAATCATTCATCAGGAACTATCCGGAGATCAAGTTCAGGATCATGGACGGAAACAGCGAGGAGCTGATCGAAAGGCTCAGAAGCGGTCTGATTAACCTTGCGGTCATCACATCGCCCTGCGACCAGACTCTGCTCCACAGCTTCAAGGTGGGACAGGAGAAGATGACGGCCTTCATGAGCAAGGACAATCCACTTGCCGCCCTTCCCGGAGACACGATCGACCTGGCGGATCTCAAGGGCCAACCCCTGATCGTCCCCAGCCGGGAATCCATCAACGATATGATGTTCGAATGGTTCAAGGAGATAGGTTCGGAACCCAGAATCGTCTGCAAGATGGACAACTATCTGGATGTCGCGGCCCTTGCCGGATGCAATGTGGGAATAAGCATCTTTCCCAAGACTTCCTACGTCCTGAACCAGGAGATTGTGGCAAAGGAAATCGTCAACTCCGGCCGCTATGTGGAGTATCTGTTCGTATGGCTGAAAGGAAAACCGCTTCCGATGGCAGATGAGATTTTCATCGATTTCGTACGGAAAACACTGTAGACTACCCTGTCGCGCCAAACCATTTGACAGCCTGATTCATCGGAAGTAAAATTTATGGCTGGGGCAAATATTTTAGAAAAGGAGAGTCTGATGCTCAAAAGACAGGACCAGGAATGGATGAAGCACTGGGATTTCATGCTTATTGATGTCCTGTGTCTTCAAATCTCGCTCATCATCATGAGCTATATAAGAAGGGGTGTCTGGATACCATACCTTGATCACACTCTGTCCTTCCAGGCTTCCGTCATCACACTGTGCCATTTGGCGATCATGCCGTTCACAGGCTCATACAACGGCATAGTACACAGATACTTCCTGTATGAGGTCTGGATGGTGTTCAAGTTCGCACTCAGCACATTCCTCCTCGCTCTTCTTTACCTGTTTGTCTCGAAGCACACCGACTCGGCTTCACGTCTGCTGATCGGATGGTCGCTTGTGATATACATATTACTGGACGTCTTCGCACGGAGCATGAACAAGAAGCGCATTTTCGCACGCCGCAAGGATGAGAAGATGCTTTCCATTGTCCTGGTGACATCCTCCTCCTTCGCCCGCAGGACCTATGACAAGCTTTTCTGCGTGCAGGCTCTTCATAACATCAAGCTGACCCACGTCTTCCTGATGGGAGACTTTGACACCTCCCTGTCCGCCGAAATCGGGAACGTTCCCGTCGATCTTCTGGATGAGAACACGCTCGACACAATCAACCACATGTACGTGGATGAGGTACTGGTCGTGCAACCGGACAACATGTGCATGCCCAAGGCTTTTATAGACAAGCTGATAGACATGGGAATCACTGTGGACTACTCGAACTCGTTCATGGCCTACTTCACCGAAATCCACCGTCTGGGATACTTCGATGTCCTGTCAACCTCCTCAAAGATCGTCTCCTCCGTCGACCTTGCGGTAAAACGTCTGTTCGACATCGTAGTCGGCCTGTTCGGATCGATTGCCACTCTGATCATCTACATCTTCCTTGCTCCGATAATCAAGATCAAATCTCCGGGTCCTGTCTTCTTCAAACAGGACCGTGTGGGAAAGAACGGAAAGATCTTCAGACTGTACAAGTTCCGCAGCATGTACATGGATGCCGAGAAACGCAAGGCTGAACTTGAGTCCATGAACAAGATTGCCGGTGGCCTGATGTTCAAGATAGACGATGATCCGCGCATCATCGGAAGCGAGAAGAAAGACAAGAACGGAAAGCCCAGGGGAATCGGAAACTTCATCCGCAGAACAAGTCTGGACGAGTTCCCGCAGTTCTTCAATGTCCTGAAGGGCGAGATGAGCATGGTAGGTGTCCGTCCGCCTACGGTGGACGAGTGGGAGAAATACAGCCCGGACCACAGGATCAGGCTCAGCGGACGTCCGGGGCTCACCGGAATGTGGCAGATCAGCGGACGCAGCAACATCACCGACTTCAACGAGGTCGTCGCACTGGACCGCTACTACATCGAGCACTGGTCGCTCAGCCTCGACTTCCACATCCTGCTCAAGACCGGAGTCGCCATATTCAAGCGTAAGGGTGCCTTCTGAGGAACAGATCCTCACAACCCCTTGCGCTTCCTGATTTTCCCCATCAGCTCAACGCTGTAATGAAGTTCATCGGTACCTAAGAAGAACACCACCGAGATCAGGACCGCGGCACAGACTGAGATGCCGCCCTTGATGAAGAATTCGGCGATGTCGCTACCGATTGAAAGTCTGCCCAACACGAAGTACTCGAAAAGGACCAGCAAAGCATATCCGGCCATCATCTTTCCCCAGACAAGGAAGTAGTGGAATGTACCGCGTGCGTACTTCTTGCTGAAGATCAGCTTCGTCTTCAGAATCAGCTGGATGACACGGGAGCAGATCGTTCCGATGAAAATACCGACGATGCCGTAATTCAGGCACAGGATTATGGATACGATCAGGTTGGCGGTGCTGCCTATGATACCTATGTATTTGTCCTGTCTGAAGAGGCCCGAAGTCTCCAGGAACTGCCACAGCGGAACACAACAGATCTCCAGGAACAGGACAAGGATTGTAGTGTACACCACGGGATCCGACATCAGGTATTCCTCTCCGATCCAGATCCGGATGAACGGGGTCACGGCTCCCATCAGACCCGCCGTCATGACCATTCCAAATGAGAAGAACAGGAAGGTCAACCGCCTGAGGACCTCTATGCAGTGATCGGCGTCCGAGGTCACGGACAGGTTTCCGATACTTGCCGTGAATCCGTTGGCAAGCTGCTGGTTGACTGTTCTGACCACGTTGTAGACGATCACATAGTTGCTGTAGAAGCCCACCTGAATCGTACTGACCATCGTGGAAATGAGGATGTTGTCGGTGGAATTCGTTATTACGGTCGAGACTCTTTTGGCGAAGATGTTCCTTATGTTCGAGAAAACATGTTTCCGCTCTTCCCTATCCAGCTTTTCCTTGTAATCGATGAAAGGATAGACTTTGTCGACGTATCCGGAAAGGATGATGTTCGTAATCAGGGACTGTGCTATGGACAGCACCAGGAAAACCACATAGTTCTCCAGCACGAACAGCTCGATTACCAGAATCACGGTCATCACGACCTTGACGATGGCCGTAGTCAGGGACACGATGTACTGTTTCTGGTCGGCATTCAGCAATGACGTCTTGTAGGAGAAGAGATATGTGGTCGCGGTCTTCAGCACGAACAGGATGAAGATGAGCCTGATGTACGGCAACGGATAGTCGATGTCTGTGATCAGTTTGTCGATGAAGGGCACAAGCAGGAGCCCCAAGACAAAAGTCACCAGAGCTATCGCATTGTAGGCGTTGCGGTACAATCCCATCAGCTGGCTGATCTTCCTCTCGTCATTCTCGCTTATCGGCTTGTACAGGCTGTAGATGATTGCCATACCGACGCCCATCTCGGCCAGGGAAAGCATGGAGATCACTTCCGTGAACAATCCGTTCAGGCCCAGTACCGCCACCCCCAGCGTCCTGATCAGAGCGGTTCTAGTGGCAAATGAGGCAAGCGTGTTGATTACGGTGACAATCAGTCCGACGGAAACGTTCCTGATGCTGTTTTTGAGTCGGGAGTTGTTGTTCATCCGTTCACTCCTCTCCGCTCATGATCCTCTTGAGAGGAAGCAGACAGCGCAGCATGATGTAGTAAGCCCTTGTACTTACGGTTGCAACCCGTGCCAGAAGGTTGTGCTTCCATGAGAAGCTTGTGTTCGGGAAATAATCCTTCCTGTATTTCTTCAGATTGGATTTCAGCAGACGCAGGACCTCCGCATTCCTGGGTCTGTTCCAGTAGTACGGATATATGTACTTCAGAGACCGCTCGAAAATCTGCCCAAGCTCCTCGCGTTCCAGTTCGGGACATGGACTGGTCCTTGCCAGATCGGCGATCTTCTCATAAGCAGTGAATGCGCTGAGCTTCCTTTCTGTAAGCGGAGCATTGAAGGTGGAGACCCCTGTACTGATATTGTAGTGGTAAAGAGGAGCCGGATCAAAAGCAATACGTTTGCAGAACTGAAAATAGCGGAAGCAGAAATGAAGATCCTGAAGGCTTTTCAATTCCTCGTCGAACCGGAGTCCTTCCTTTCGGATTATCTTCATGGAAAACAGTTTGTTCCACGCATAGCCAGAGAAATCCGAAGGCAGCACCAGCTTGTGCAGGGCTGTCTTCACATCCATCACCGATGCAGGAGGCAACTTGAACGGCCACTCCCCGTTGTCGCTGAACCTGTAGAAGCCGCAGATACTCAAATCCGCATCCTCCTTCTTCATCAGGGAAGAGAGATGCTCCAGATAATCGGGTTCGACCCAATCGTCGGGATCAGGAAAAATGACATACTCCCCTTCCGCACAATCCATCCCGCAGTTGCGAGCGGAGGGAAGACCTCCGTTGGATTTGTGGATGACACGGATTCTGTCAGATTTCTCCGCCTCGCGGTCGCACAGCTGTGCACTGCCGTCCGTAGAACCGTCATCCACAATGATGATCTCGTAATCGGTACATGTCTGGTGCAACAGGGAATCGATGCATTTGGAGAGATAGTCCTTCATGTTGTAAACCGGAACTACAACTGTAATCAATTCTTACAACCTCTTGAAATCTTCCTTGTCCAGATGGTAGGAAACGCACAGATCGTGGAAGATGGCATCGTTTTTTCCGTTCCTCACGTTCTCATTCGCAAGTTCCACATCCTGGTTAAGGTTTATGGTGGTCGGCATGATCATGTTATTCTCAGCCCACACGACCTTCACATCCTTCAGTACTGCCATGATCTTGAGCCACAGGTCGTCGGCGGTCCTTGCCTTCGCCATGAACGTTTCATGGCTGAGAACCTCCTTTCCCAGGCATCCCGGAGGGAAGAGAGCCCCTGCTCCGGTCGTGGCAACAAGGTCATGTGACGGTTCCCGTGCCTTGACATCTCCGGGCCAGCAGACATAGGGCTTCGGTTTTCCATCATCATCCCATACAATCCGGCACACGCGTCTTGCGCTTATGCAGTCCGGATGCTCCCGATATGACCCGTACAGGGTACAGAGCCAGTCGGGCGGATAAATCAGGTCATCATCCGCAGTCACGACCACAGCATCAGGACAATCACGCATGACATAGTAGTATTTCTTGTGTGAGAAATAGTTGTTCTCCTCATCCCGGAATACTTCAAGCCCATACCCGGAATACCTGCTTCTCAGGGCCTCCGCGTCCTCGGCCGACGCATCATCTCCCAGCCACAGTACAATCCTGTCGGCCTTCATCTTCTGATTGAAAAGGGACTTCAGGCACAGGTCCAGTTCCGGGAAACGTCTGGGGAAACTGGTCAGTGAGATGATGACGGGAGGAGTCCTCTTCTCCCGGGTCAGACCGAACTCCCAGTCCTGTCCTTTCACACGTGCCCGCAGAGCCTCGTGCTTCACCTTCATGCAGGCCCGAACAAAAAACTGTCTGACATTCATCCGTTTCCATCTCCATTATCAGGCGACTTCCGATCCGGATTCCCGATCCTCCTGCTGTAGAGTTCGAGAAACCGCGGGGCGAGCGCATCCCAGGTATAATTCCCGGCAACCGTATCCGAAGCCTTCCTCACAACCTCAGCCAGATGTTCAGGCTGTTCCAGAAGGGAGCAGATTCTGTCCGCCCACTTGTCCGGATCCAACTGGTCCAGTATGAAACCGTTCACATCGTCATCGATCAACGTACAGGACCCCCCGTTGAAGGTGGTCAGTACAGGTATGCCGAAATACATGGCTTCAAGCAGCACCATGCCGAATATCTCGTACCTGGTCGGCAGCAGGAACATGTCACAGCACCGGTAGATTTCCCTTACGAATTTCTGCTCGAGCTGCGGACTATAAAGAATCTTGTCTCTCAAATTCAGCCGATCGACCTTTTCCCAGCACGAATCCGCATAATCCTTATCGCCCTTGCCTATCAGAACCAGACGGGTATTCCCGTTCTTCTCCACCACCTTGTCGAAGACATCCAGGAGAAAGAGGATGTTCCGCCGCTCTTCAAGACGTCCTATGTAGAGGAGATACTTCAACGACTGCTTCCCCTCCTTCACTTCCCGGACGAAGGGAGGAAGCTCTTCCCGGCCGGGTGGAGTGAGGTTGTCCAGATCGATTCCCACTCCAAGGGTAGTCACGTCCTTTATGCGTTTATCAAGGATGTACTGCGTTGCCAGTTTGCTCTTTGTTCCTACAATCATCGTGGACCTGTGGGAGAAAGGCAACAGCACACGGTCCATGACAAAGGTCCTGAGGATATCCTTCTTGTTGTACGGACAGTAATAGGGACCTTGGTAGTTGACCGTCTTGTTCTGGTGTTTCGCATTCAGCCAGACGGAAGTGAATCCCACGTAATCGGATACCTGGATGATGTCATAATCCTTCACAATCCGCTTCAGGGATGGATATATCGCCTCATGGAGGATGTTGTATCCGTGTGTCCAGAGGACAGTGATGGTCTTGCCGCCATCGAACGTGATTGTCTCTTGCCGATCTTTCCCGTCCGTATAGTAGAGGATGTCGCAACTGTGCCCCAGCCTGACCAGGGCTTTGGCCAACCCGACCTCCTGCAGATTATAAGTGCTTAGCTTAAGTACATTAGCCATTGTCCGTAAAATCAGTATCCTCATTTCGATTTCCTCTCATTACCGTGAACAACCGTATCAATCCCTTCCGTCGTTAGCCACCGAGTTCATATCACATGTGGAGCATCTGTCGCACATCTCCTTGGTCAGCTTTCCGTCCCTATAGTCCCGGCAGCACTTGAGCTCGTACATGGAGTACTTCTTTTTTGTCCAGAACTTGAGCTTGTGCCTTGCAACCCAGAAAACCGGCTTGAGGATGTATTTGTGCATCGCCGGGGACACGGATCCTATCATCCAGCAGTTGCGGTCGCAATGTCGTACGTAGTTCCTGACCTGCTCGGCCTGATCGGAGTTCCAGAGCTCGTCCCAGCTCTGTCTGTTCAGGTTGCCCATGACCTTCTTGTCCTTGGTGCCGTTGCAGGGCATCACATCGCCGTACGGATCGATGAAGAAGGTATCGAAGGCCATGTCGCAGGGCAGAAGGCGCTTCTGACCGTATATGTAGTTGATCAAGCCATGGTTGAAATAGGCACGGAACCATTTCTTGGGGCTCTTTGAGTTGAGCAGCTCGTTCACCAGGTCCTCGAAATTCTCTGCCACCATGGGTCTGTCATGGATCACGTTCTTGTTCTCAACGAAGTAGAAGCTGTTGTGAAGCGAAGCAGTGGCGAACTCCATGCCCATCTCGTCAGAAAGCTTGTAAAGCGGCACCAGATCCTTGGCGTTGCAGTCCTGGACCGTCATTCCGAAACCGACATCCTTCATTCCTCTGGCCCTGAGCTGCTTCAGGGTTTCATAGCCGCGCTTGTAACCGTCCTCAAGACCGCGGATGGCGTTGTTGGTCTTCTCCAATCCTTCGATGGAGATACGGATGCCGATGTCCGGGAAACGCTCGGTCAGCTTCAGTATCCGGTCGGTGAAGAAGCCGTTCGTGCTGATGACTATGCGCTCTGACAGCTTGCGAAGTTCAGCAACGATTTCTTCCAGATCCTCGCGGATAAACGGCTCTCCTCCCGTGATGTTGGTGAAATACATGGGAGGAAGCTTCTTGATGGTCTCGATGCTGATCTCCTCTTCCGGCCTGGACGGAGCTTTGTAGCGGTTGCACATCGTGCAGTGGGCGTTGCAACGGTAAGTCACAATCACCGTGCCGTTCAGTTTCTTCTGGTTGCTCATTTCAAATCACCTCCCTGCGTTTTTTCCTTCGTATATTGGCATCAGTTTGACGGTATAGTCACCGACATCATCGAAACAGACCTGCCTGCATCCGTCACTGTACTTCCTGACACGTTCCTCATCGTCCCAGAGACTGCGGATCTTTCCCGCAAGGTCCTGTACATCTCCGCTTGTGAAGAGCTCTCCGGTCCTGCCGTCCTGTATCAGTTCCGGAATCCCGCCGATTCTTGCTCCCAGGACCGGAGTTCCGAGCATCAGGCTCTCGATGACCGAATACGGACAGTTCTCGAACCACTCGGACGTGATGACGCTGAATGATGCGTTCCCGATCACCGCACTCAGAACACCGCCGGAAAGGAATCCGACGTCACTGATGTTGCCGATGCCGTCCAGCTGGTCCTTCAGTGGCCCGCTGCCGGCCAGAACGAACCGGATGTCGGGCAACATCCTGATGGCCTTAAGCAGCGTGCCGATTCCCTTTTCCGTTGAGAAACGCCCGAAATAGAGCACATAACGTTTCGGCAGATCCGGCAGGGACGACTTGTCCACCGTCAGGTTCGGGTTGTTCGCTTTGAAGTTTCGGAGGAATACCGTCCTGGATGCCAGGACCGGATTGGTATCCAGCTTTTCCTTCATGAACTCCGACGGACATATGATTGCATCAAGATTGCGATAGACTCCACGGGTGTTCCAGTAGTACGCCTCACAGGATCCGATCAGACTCCTGATTCTGGAATCATGAATGCACTTGCCCCTGAAGCAATTGAAGAACCGGCGGTTGCCGCCCTTCAGACACTTCTCGCATATCCTGCCGTCAATCGGGTTGAACAGCTGGTGGTTCGGACAGACAAGCTGGAAATCGTGTGCCGTGTACACGATCCTGCAGTTGCGGGAACAATCCTTCTTCCACTTCATGACCTCCAGGATGATTGAAGGTGTGAGTTGATAGTTGAAGTTGTTGATATGGACTACGTCCGGCTGGAAATCATCCAGGACGGTGCGGATTTTCTTCCGGGCCTCCTTCGAATAGATTGTCCTGAAGGCGTAGCTGATTTTTGAAAGACCCGAGCATGAATGGAAATCCATGTTGGAGGTATATGAATCCGTAGAATTCCCAACACAGCGTTGCGGGTGATCCATTCCGAAATACTGGACGGCATGTCCTATGCTCTCCAGATAACCACCGAGCTGAAACATGTATGTCTCCGAACCTCCGTTCGGATGAAGGAACTTGTTTACCAACAGAATTCTCATATTATTCTCCTACAGACTCTTCACGTCTTCCACCGGTGACAGCGGAGCTATATGTCTGATCTTCAGGTTTTCATCGTTCTCCACAACAATCGTGGCAGGTTCGTCGCTGTGCTTCACTTCATCAGAATAGAGGATGTCTCCGTCGGTTGTCTTCAGCATTTCCTGCTGCCCCACCAGAAGGGAAGAGAAATACAGCAAGGTGATTCCCAGTACGAAAACCAGAATCATGACCATCATGCCGAGCAATCTCTTGACGTAGTCTTTTATGTACCCAGATCTATCCATAACCCAACCCCCTGAGAGAATCAGTACCAGTTCACATCCACAACAACAAGTTCCGGATTGTTGTTGATCCTCGGAATGCTGCTGCTTCCGCCCAGACCGCGGCTCACTACCACTACACTGCCGCCATCCACCGTATTCATGCCTTCATAAAGCTTCGGGAACCATCCCTGGTCGGATGCATAGAGGCCTCCCAGAACCGGAAGTCTTACGATTCCTCCATGGGTATGTCCGCACATGGCCAGATCTATCTTATAATCGTTCAGTTTCCCGAGGAAATACTCCGGATAGTGGACCAGAAGCAGCTTGAATCCCTCTTCGTCCATGAATTTGGACATGAACTTCGGACCTTCGTATTTGTCGAAATTGGGGACCTCGTTCACCAGACCGCCGATGACGACCCTGTTTCCGTTCAGTTCCGTCACGACATAGCTGTTCTGAAGCATGGTCACACCTGTGGCTACGATGTCTTTCTTTATGGTGGTATGCCGGTCGATATGATCGACCCACTCATGGTTGCCCATCACATAGTAGACATCGGTGATCTTCACCAACTGGGAGCACAGTTCCGTCACGACATGCGTGTCGTCATCGAAATGGTTGTTCATGTCTCCGGTGATGACGATGATATCCGGGGACAGCCTCCGCACCCAATCGACAAGCTCTGCATTCTTCTCCCCGAATTCATGGAGATGCAGATCACTCAGCTGAACGATGCGGAAACCCGATTCCACATTGTCCGACTGCAGATGGTAGAACGAAACCTCCAGCGAGTTCTGTTCATGGAGGATGTAATGCCAGAGACCGATGATCATCAGGTCGACGGCAAGCAGGATGAAGACGATGACCAGCAATATGCCCAGGCCTTTTCTCCTCGCCAGGAGTCTGCGGTCATGAAGGTACTCTACGATTCCTCTCTCTGTGAACTGATCATGAGTTGCCGGAATGGATTCCGGTTTCCGTTTCTTCATTTGGCACCTCCTTTGGCATCATTGTTCAATGGTTTGTAGACAACAATGTCAGGCTGCTTGAATGTCGAGCTGATCAGGTTGTTGATCTGATAGACAGAGAGCTTGTTGGAATCTCCGATCTTCGCGACAATGCTCGGTTTGACAGCGGCCTGCGATTTCTCCAGTTCGATTCCGATGAAGTCCAACATGTCCTTCGCCTTCTCATAGACACAGTTGTCCAGCAGGCACAAGAACTGGTTTCCGTTGTTGTAACCTATGAAGCCGTACTGCTTCGCGGTTATCTGCAGGATCAGACCCAGCTCCGCCAGCATCTGGTTTCCGACATCCCTTCCCATGCGGTTGTTGATCTCACCGAGATTCGTGACAAACAGGCAGACGCAGCAGAAAGAATCCAGTGCCCCAAGCTTGGAAATCTTCTCGATCTGTTCGTCACATGAGATTCGGCTGGGCAGACCCGTGACCTTATCCGTGTACAGAACATATTCCATAAGATCTCCGGCTCGGCCGAGAACAATGGCGCCGGTACATCCTATACCCAGGAACAGTACCGCTGCCAGTGCCATATAAAGCGCGATGTTCACGCCTTTGGCAGATTTGGCACTTGTAGTGATGCGGATGTTTTTTGCAACCTGAGACTGGTTGAACTCGGTACCGACGATATCCACCTGTGAATAGATGCTGTTGACCTGATCTATCAGTGCGGATATCTCATCATGGATAGCTTGCTGGGATTTCTCGCTTGATGCTTCCGAAACCGTGGCAAGACGCTGAAGGATGTACTCGCTGTCCTTGATCTTCTGTTCATAGGAGTATACGGAAGACATGTAGCTGGCATACCTGTCCATCAGCTCTTCATAGTTGTTCTTGGAATAGACCGGATCATGGTTTTCATCGTAGATTTCATAGACATTGCTCAGGATGATGTAATTCGAAGAATCGTTCGTCCCGTTCGCCGCGTTTGAGAAATCCTGTGCGCCGAGCATCTGCGAGACATATACCTTCAGGAGTTTCTCCATTTCTTCCACCTGAACCAGTTTCTGTTCCTTGAGAAGGGTATTCTCCGCAATGACCGCAGAATAGTAATCAGTCAGCAGGTCAGGGTCCTTTGTTATGCCGGAATTGATTGTCTTCACATAGACATCCTCAAGCCTGACATCCCTCAGCCACTGAAGTCTTGTCTGCAGGTCATAGAAACTGAGTCCTGTCTGAGTGGAACGGAATGTCTCGCCGTTGATGTTGATGTATTCAAGCATGTTGTATATCGCCTTGGAAATCATATCCAATACAATGATGTAGTCGTACTTATCAAGCAGATCCGCGTCCAGAATACCCGGCTTTGCCCTTGTGATGACATACTGGTTGCCGTACCACGTCATGTACCGGTTGACAATGGCTGTAAGCAGACTCTGCACCACCTCCTCCGAATACTTCGAATTCAGTGACAGCTTGGCCTGATAGTTCGTGGGCTTGAGTTCATACTCCTCACCCTTGTTCAACAGTGCGTTCTTACGGTTCTGCTCTTCCTCCGTAAGAACACCCTCTATGGAAAGGGAGTTTCGGACAGAGTCGACATTGATGTCCAGACCAATATCCTCCAATGCGGAACTGACGATGACGGCGGCACGCATCTCCTCAGGATTCAGCTTGGCGCCGTTGGGAGTCATACCTTCCGAGGCCTTGCTGTTCAGATACTCGATCTTCATCGTGGCATAGTAGTACTGCTGCTTCGAGAGATACAGATAGAAAGCCGAAAGCCCCAGGACCATCAACAGAATGATGAGATATTTCCAACGTTTGATGTATCTCAGTATTTGAAAATCTTTCAATTTGACGACTCCTTTTCTTCTTTCTTGCTCTTATTGCGGATTGCAAGAACCACCAGAATGACGGCATCGATGATTGCAATTACGGCTACGACCTTTTTTGCGTTGGTGCGTTTTATCAGCCCCTGTTCGTTGGTCTTCACAGTCACGTAACTGTGGTTCTTGAACTGGCTGTACTCTTTCTCGACGAGCTTGATCACTTCCATGGTGTCGCTCAAATTGGAACGGAACTGATCAAGCAGGGAATCCACGCGGGCTGTGTTCATGACATCCTTGGCTGCTGTTTCCTCGCTGGTAATCATCGCGATGTACTGGTTCAGCCGGTTGATCTCACGCTGGACATCCTCAGCCAGTTCTCCATATTCCGTTGCCTTGAGTGTGTAGAGGTCGATTCCGACTTTCGTCTTCGACATGTAGAACTTCCGTTCGGAATCAAGGGAAGGAATGAAGACTACACCTGTAAGCCTGCCCTCATAGTCCCTGATGATGTCATTGTAAAGCTGCTGAATCTGGCGGTTGTAGTTGTATTTGTTCGTAAGGTTCCATAGCCTGTATTTCACACGGTCGAGGAAAGCCTCCTTCTCGTTCGTGACACCGCGCTCGGAAACAATCGAATCAATCTCCTTCAGGAATGTGAGCCTGTACTGTTCGATTATGTTGATCAGATCCTGGAAGGATGTTCCGTCGGAACTCACATAGTCCTTGTTGTTTTCCTGCTGTGACGCGAGATATTTCTGCAGCTGGTTCAGGAAGATGTTGTAGTAACCGATGATATCGGAGTATTCCAGAGACCCTCTGCTGACAAAGTCCAGATCCAGCGCAAGCTGGTCACTTGTGTAGGTGGAGTGGAAGAAATCCACATAGGTGTAGAGGATCATCTTCAGCATCTGGTCAGCTGAAACGGCTCCCAGGTCGACGTCACTCCCCTTGTCGAAGGTGACGTTGAACTGTGTCGTGATCAGATCGGTGGAACTCCTCGGACGGATCTCAAGCCCTTTGGCCAGATCTTCAGGATCTGTGATTCCACTGAGTCCTGCATTGTCTATTGCGTCCTGCAGCAGCTTGGTAGTGAAGATGTTGTAGGCATTTAGATATGTCCCGTTCGGATACAGTCCGTAGGACGCATTCGGATATTTGTATGTCAGGATAGCGGATGCCGACGTGAAACTGCGCAGATAGAAGAACAGGAAGGCAATCGCCATGACCAATATCGAGAAAATCAGAATCTTGAGGAAATACTTCCGTAGGACAAACAACAAATGCGTAAGAAACTCGCTCATACTGTATGTATATCTCCTTTGATTATCGATAATTCCATATGACTTTCCACCTTATCATCCATATTCGATCGCCTTTCTTGTGGAAAGCACCGCTGCACCGCTTATTATGAAGCCGACGTAATTGATCGAGAAATAGAAGAACGTATTGTCGGTCGCATACGATATGAAGCAGTAGATGACAACCATGAAAGTAACGGTCATGCCTTCCCACCCGAATTCCCTGCGGAACGAGTTGATCTTGTGCCAGCTGTTGCTCCACATCCAGAAGATGAAACCCCAGAAGCCAAGTTCAATGAAGTATGTCATGTATTCGTTGTGTGCGGCGATCACCTTGATGATGATCTTCCTCGTCACATATATCTTGTCCGTAGTCTCTCCCATGTGGACGTAAATGAACCTGAGTCCGCGTCCCAGGAACGTAGGTGAGATTTCAAAGAACTTCCTGTAGTAATCGTAGACAACATCCCTGCTCATCGTATCGATGCCAAGCTGGTGCATGATAATACCGTAATAGCCCTTCTTGATCAGAATCAGATATCCGTAGACGAAAATGACCAATGCGATCTCGAATGCGATGATGAGGTACCATCTTCTGGCAAACGTAAGCCTGTTGAGGTACCAGCCTACGCCGATTGCCGCAGCAATAGCCAGTACATCTATCCTTTTCAGGCTGAGGGTGAAGCAAACAAAGGAAAGGGCAAGAAGTATCAGGTGGTGTTTGGTCATCTTGAATGTCCAAATGTAATACATCAGGAATAGTCCCAGTCCCTGTCCCAGGTCATGCAACTCCATGAAACGCATTGCAGGTCCCGTGTTTCCGGCAAAGGTGAAGAGCAGAGCAACGTACTGTCCGATGAAGCCTCCAAGTCCATAGTTCATGACGGCACGAACGGCAACCAGAGCAACTGCACCCACGGCTCCGAAGAAAGTGTAGTCCACCACCTTCTCCCCGAACATCCATACTGCCGCAGCAACGGCGATGACGTTCAGTTCCGCGCAGCCGACATTGATGAGACCTCTGAGGATATAGTTCAGTTCCGCACGTTCCAGAATCCAGATCAGGAGGGAGATCATTGCCATGCCGACATAGGGGATGCTCCATATCCAAAGCAGTTTTCCCGCAACCACGAGACGATTCCGCATGAAAGTAACCAGGAAATACATTACAGCAAGGGCAATTACACCCACATCACATGCATAACGGGTGATTGTAGGGAGAAGCGGAACGATGCCGCGCTTTTCGGCCGAGACATAGAAAGCCTCCACCATCAGGAGGACATACGCAATGGTGACCAGATAATAAAGGAGTCCCTTCTGCTGATTGTCCCGTAACCGTAAAGCGCTCATTTCCTGTCGCCCCGTCTGCGGTATGATTCCAGTGTTCTCTTCACCACGTCATCCCAGTTGTATTTCCTGCATATGTAGTCTGAAGCCTCATCCTTGAAACCCCTGACCTCATCAGGTCTGTCCAGCAGTTCCTGAAGCTTTGCTCTCAGGTCCCCGACATTGCCTTTCCCGAAGACAACCGCACGATCCCCCGTGACCTGAGTACATTCCTCAATGTCGGACACAAGGCAGCAGTTGCCGTAGCTCATGGCCTCCAGGAGGCTCAGCGGCATACCTTCCAGATCACTGGGAAGAACATAGACATATGCATTGCTGTACAGCTCCTCAAGGACCCTGCCCTGCCGGAAACCCGTGAAGATCACGTCTTCTCCGGCTTTCTCCCTGAGGGTGGTCATATAATCCGTGGTGTCGGAGCTGCCGCCCGCTATGACGAGCTTCTTTTCTGTCGAAACGCCTTTCCACGCCTCCAGCAGATAATGGATTCCCTTCTCAGGGACAAGACGTCCGAGGAACAGTACATAGTCGTCCTTCTTCAGACCCCAGAGTTTTGTGATTTCGTCCGCCTCCCTGTTTTCAGGCCTGCTGACGCCGTTGGGTATGAAAACAGTGTTCCGCCCATATGTTTTCAGAAAATAATCCTGGACGCCCTTGCTCAGAACGATGATCTCGTCGGCATGACGGACCGCATTCACCTCGCCTTTCTTTATGTACCAGGACGCAAACCTGCCCCATTTCGCCCGGGCCCAGTCCAGACCGTGGATGGTGACGACCACACGCTTTCCGAACAACTTGGGAAGCCAGCACATGAAGGCCGGCCCTTCGGCATGGACATGGACTACGTCGTATCTTCCGAAGGCAGCCTTGAAGGCCGCCGAAACAGATGCGGTCATGGCGGCAAGACCTTTCCTGTCCAGCGTCCAGACATTCTTCAGCCGTACGCCCCGGTAGTCCGCAAGGCAGGCTTCATCGAACTCCTGTCCGCTGACATGATGTCCTGCGCGGTTGAAGCACGTGACGGAATGGCCCAGCGCAACCATGCGCACTGCCAACTCGGCCACAACAACCTCAATCCCTCCTTCGCGGGAAGGAATCCTCTTGTGTCCGAACATTGCTATTTTCAAACCCGTCTCAGATTGCTTCATCCCTCCTATTATATCGTATATCGGAAGTAATATGAAGATTTACCGTCCGGTTTACAAACCGCGGCAGTAGGCATGGAGAATGTACATGGTCTTCTTCTCCTTGAAAGCATGACAGGGATCGGCGTATTGTCCGATCCCTGTCTTCAGATTCCAAGTTTCCGTCAGGCTTTCACTTGTCGCACCCGCAACTGCAGGTTCCGGTATTGCCTTCCTTTGCCTTGTGGCACATTCCGGCCATGGCACAGTGGGCGCAGCCTCCGCAGCAGGAGGCCTTGCCCTTCTTCCTGTCCCTGACCATCCCCACAATCACCAGAGTGACAATTCCGACAAGTACGAGTGTGATGATGATTGTTCCGATGCTCATGTTTTTCCTCCCTTACTTCCTCACAGTGGCTTCCTTGTATTTCTTGATGAACAGCATGTAGACGATCAGTGCAAGTGATGCCAGAGCGAACACAAGTCCGATGATGTTCACATTACCGGTGAACAGCTTTCCGAACTGGTTGATCATCAAGGCCACAAGATAGGCGAAACCGCACTGATAGCCGATGGCGAACCAGGTCCATCTGGGATTGTTCATCTCTCTCTTGATTGCACCGATGGCGGCAAAGCACGGGGCGCACAGAAGGTTGAATACCAGGAAGGAGTAACCGGTGATTCCATTGAATGCCTGCGCCAGTGCCTGCCACACGGTTGCATCGCCGCTGCCGTAGAGGATTCCCATTGTACCGACAATGTTTTCCTTGGCGACAAGACCGGTGATGGAAGCAACCGCAGCCTGCCATGTACCCCATCCGAGAGGAGCAAAGATCCAGGCAATCAGATTGCCGATCCTAGCCAGGATGGAAAGGTCAAGCTCATCGTCTGCCAGCATGCGGAAACCATCTGCGGTGAAGCCGAAGAAGCTCGTAAACCAGACAACGATTGTGGAAAGGAGAATTATCGTTCCGGCTTTTCTGATGAAGGACCATCCGCGTTCCCACATGGATCTGAGAACGTTGCCGACTGTCGGCCAGTGGTAAGGCGGAAGCTCCATGACAAAAGGAGCGGGTTCGCCCGAGAACATCTTTGTCTTCTTGAGCATGATTCCCGAAATGACAATGGCAGCCATTCCGATGAAGTAGGCGGAGGTGGAGACCCACGGGGATTTTCCGAAGATGGCTCCGGCAATCATTGCTATGAACGGGACCTTTGCACCGCAGGGAATGAAAGTGGTTGTCATGATTGTCATGCGGCGGTCACGCTCGTTCTCGATTGTCCTGCTTGCCATGATACCGGGAACTCCGCATCCCACGCCGATAAGCATGGGGATGAAGGACTTTCCGGAGAGGCCGAACTTGCGGAACACACGGTCAAGCACGAATGCGATTCTTGCCATGTAACCGCAGGCCTCCAGGAATGCAAGCAGCAGGAACAGCACCAACATCTGAGGGACAAAGCCCAGGACGGCTCCGACACCGGCGACAATTCCATTAAGGATCAGACCCTTGAGCCATTCGGCAGCATTCACCGCATCCAGACCTTTCTCGACAAGGGCCGGAATTCCGGGAACCCATACTCCATAATCAGCGGGGTCCGGTTCCTCGCCTATTCTATCCAAAACTTCAACAGCATCCCTATATTCGGCTATCGTTGCAACTTCGTAGGAAACTTCCAGAGTCTCTTCATCCTCGACTGCGTACTCGAATTCACCTACAGGGGCCTTGCCGTTTTCCTCCACATATGCATCGTAACCGTCCACAATCAGAGATGCGTTTGAATACTCCTCAGAAAGCTCGGTGTAGCCACCGTCGATTCCGAACAGATGGAAGCCGTCGCCGAAGATTTTGTCGTTTGTGAAATCGGTTGCAGGTGTTCCGACGCCGACCATCGCAATCCAGTAGACTGCGAACATGATGATGGCGAAGATCGGAAGTCCGAGCCATCTGTTTGTGACAATGCGGTCGATCCTGTCCGAAGTGGAGGCGCTGCTTGTCTTCTTTTTCCTGTAGCAGGCCTTGATGACCCCTGCGATGTAGACGTAGCGCTCGTTTGTGATGATGCTTTCCGCATCGTCGTCAAGTTCCTTCTCGGCATCCCTGATGTCATCCTCAACATGGGAAAGGGTCTCGGGAGAAATTGTCAGCTGCTTCATGACCTTGCAGTCACGCTCGAAGACCTTGATGGCGTACCATCTCTGCTTCTCCTGGGGAAGGTCGTGGACGACAGCCTCCTCGATATGGGCAAGTGCATGCTCCACAGGCCCGGAGAAAGTATGCTGAGGTACTGTCTTTGTGTTCTTCGCAGCCTCGATGGCAGCCTCGGCCGCAGCCATCACTCCGGTCCCCTTAAGAGCCGAAATCTCAACAACCTTGCAACCGAGCTGTCTTGAAAGCTCCTGTGTGTTTATGACATCACCGTTCTTGCGGACAACATCCATCATGTTGACGGCCAGAACCACGGGGATTCCGAGCTCGACCAGCTGGGTGGTCAGATAAAGGTTCCTTTCAAGGTTTGTTCCATCGATGATGTTCAGTATCGCATCGGGACGCTCGGTAATCAGATAATCACGTGCGACGACTTCCTCAAGGGTATATGGGGACAGCGAGTATATTCCGGGAAGGTCGGTGATGGTCACGCCTTCGTGGTTCTTCAGTTTTCCTTCTTTCTTCTCAACAGTGACTCCGGGCCAGTTTCCGACAAACTGGTTCGATCCGGTCAGGGCATTGAACAGTGTTGTCTTTCCGCTGTTGGGGTTGCCTGCAAGAGCAATTCTGATATTCATAAAGCCTCTCCTTATAGTCAGTTGTAGTTAGCAATTGCTAACCGTACTCTCAAAAAAAATCAGTTGACCTCGATCATCTGCGCATCGGCCTTGCGGATGGAAAGCTCATACCCTCTTACGGTCACCTCTATCGGGTCACCAAGCGGTGCAACCTTTCTGACAAAGACAGATGTGTTCTTTGTAATTCCCATATCCATGATCCTGCGCTTTACAGCACCTTCTCCATGGAGTTTCACTACAACTGCGGTCTCTCCGATTCCGACTTCCCTCAGCGTTTTCATCCTTTCCTCCGTTCAAACCATTATTCTTCTTGCCAGCTCGCTGCTTACAGCAACCCGGCTTTCCTTGACCTTTACAATGAGATTTCCACCCAGCGAGCTAACTACGCTGACCTCCCCTCCTACGTTGAAACCAAGGTCCTCAAGATGCTTCCTCACATCGGGGCTTCCGCCGATTTTCCTTATGGTCTGTGCTTTGCTCATCTCTGCAAGATTAAGGGGCATCATCATGTTCTCCTTGTTTTGGATCCATTGAAGTTAGACAACGCTAACTAACTCAGATTATGGTTAGCCTCTGCTAACTTGTCAAGTGCATCACGGCTTTCTGTTGCTAAAAAGACAGTTCTGTGTGAATCTATCTGTAAGGAGCCGAAAATGCCTTTGCAGGAATCCGGGGAAATGTATCTCGAGACAATCTATATCCTCTCTCAGAAATCAGACGAGGTCAGAGCCATTGACGTGGGCGCGTACATGGGCTACTCGAAACCTTCCGTAAGCCGGGGTCTCAGTCTTCTGAAACAGGAAGAGCTTGCGGAAACAGACAGCCGGGGATTCATCAGGCTCACTCCCGAGGGAGAAGCCAGGGCAAAACGGATCTACGAGCGCCATGTGCTTCTTACAAAACTGCTGGTGAACATCGGTGTAGATGAAGAAACGGCAGCCGAAGACGCCTGCCGTGTTGAACATTATATAAGTGACAAGACCTTTGAGGCCATCAAAGCCCATAATCTGAAGTACGGTAAAAAGGACTGATCGGGGAACTGCCTTCAGTTCTCCATCTTCTCCAGTTCCTTGTGGCGGTGCTTGTCCTTGTACATCTCAAGATCCATGTTGTGGAAGAACTCATCGTCAGAATGGTCCGTATCAAACATCGAGTAGCCCATGGAGAAGACTATCCTGTACGGAACTTCCCTGCCGTTGTTGAATTTCTCAGTCTCGGCAGTGATGCGGTCCATGACGGCAAGAGTCCTGCCTCTCAGCTCCTCAGCGTTTCCGGCCGTCATCCTCACAAGAACAATGAACTCGTCACCGGCATAGCGGAATGCAACCGAATTCCGGTCAGTGGCTTTCACCAGCATCCTAGCGGCCGCGGTCAGAGCGTCGTCTCCCACTGAGTGTCCGTATGTGTCGTTGATCTGCTTGAAATTGTCTATATCAAGCATGATTCCGGCGAATATGAACCTCTTGCTGAGCCTTGCGTCGATCATTGCGTGCTCGATGTAAGCCCTGTTGTAGAGTCCCGTAAGACCGTCGACAAGGGATATCTTGCTCTGTATGTTCATATAAAGACCGACAAGTCCGATCGAGCATCCCAGGAACGTCACGGAGATTCCATAGAAAGGTATCTGGATGAATATCGAGAGGAAAAGCGGCGTCATGAACATCCAGATGGGGAAGAACTGGGCCTTTCCGTGATTGGCACGGAAACGCAGGTAAAGAACGATGCTCACGATATAGCATGAAATGAGGTGGACATAGAAGATGTATCCGATCGGTTGTCTGTGATAGACGTTGTCGGCATCGATCGTGAACAGGAATCCCCCGAATATGTTGCCTAAAAGGAGAGCGAACATCAGAGCCCAGCTGATCAGTATCGGAAGATGAGCCCTGTTAAGCCTTTTGACATCACGGTACAGATTCAGATCCACATAGAAGACCCACAGAACCCCGGCCGATGCCGTACATGCATACTCAAGGGAATTGCAGAAGAAATTGAGGATCCGGAGGAAAGCCCCCTCCTGACCGTCGAGTACAAACGTGAAGGTCTCCAGAAAGGTTCCCAGGATGGCCAGATAGATGATGATGGAGAACACCCTGTCCCTGAGACGGCGGTTTCTCCTTGTCATATGTCTGCAAATGAGCAGAATCGCAAAGAGCAGAGCGCTTGCTCCGTTGGCAACAAGAATTTCCTGCATGTTCACCATGGCATCCCTCCCGAATACCTGTCCTGATACATTATACCAAAAACATCGCCGTTGTTGTCATGGTTTGTTGAAATCCAGTCCGACTACGGACAGATCATGAGCAGCCGTCCGGACATGCTTCCGAAAGCATCCGTCGGATAAACAGAAGGGCTGTTCCGAAAGTCCGGTTCCAAGGACCTTGAGAACACCCCGTTCCTTATTATGAAGGCATCAGTTCCAAGAACCGATCTCTCCCTTCTGAATGAGAAGCAGCATGATGTCCGCAATCTGTGGATCGAACTGCAGGCCCTTGTTCTTTGTGATCTCATTGATGATCTGCTCTCTGGAAAGCTTCTTCCTGTACACACGGTCCGTGTTCATCGCGTCGTAGGAATCGGCGACACAGATGATACGTGCGATAAGAGGAATGTCGTTTCCTGCCTTACCCTCCGGATATCCTTTGCCGTCATATCTTTCGTGATGGTAACGGGCTCCGTCCTCGACATGCTCAAGGCTCTTGAAGCGATGGAGGATCTCACCACCCCTGACGGTGTGGGACTTGATGATCTCGAACTCCTCTTCCGTCAGTTTGCCGGGCTTGCCAAGGATGTTGTCGGGAACACCGATCTTTCCGCAGTCATGCAGAAGCGCCGTGTAGTAGATGCGGTCCAGAGCCTCACCCTCGAACCCCATCTCTTTGGCCAGACGCCTGGTATAGTACGCGACACGCTTGGAGTGACCGTTCGTATAAGGATCCTTTGCATCGATGAATCCGGTGAATGTCTCGATGGATTCCTTGATGATCTCATTGTCCCTCTCATGGCGTTTCTTGTATTTCCTGATCTGCTCCGTTGTGATTCCGTAGTTGACCAGAGCCATAAGCCAGATGACAAAGCCTGCAAGGGAGACCCAGAACAGAGGCTCGCTTTTCAGTACCCTGTGGAATCTGTAATCCATCGACAGTGTGGAACCATCGATGTTATCACCGATGGCCACATACAGGATGATACCAGGAGTCGTTCCCTCCAACGGCTTGATAGGCACTTCCATGGCGTTCATGCTTGAACTCGGATAATAGACCAGATAATCCCCCACCCTCATGCGGATCAGAGGATCTCCGTCAACAACGACAGTATCCAGAGCATGCTTGGAAGGATCATACACCCTCATGTCGGGAACCATCGAAACCAGCTCGCCACCTGTCACCTGCTGATGGATTTCAAGAGCTCCGTTCCAGGCAGACATGATATAGACCTCACTGCTGAAAGACAGCTTGAATGAGAATTCCTTCACCTCATCCTTTGTGTCGTTTGTAACGCTGAAGTCATATGTGTAAGCCTGATAATCGGGCTCGACCAGTCCCTCGTTGTTCAGATCGAAGACCTTGGTCCATGTGCTGCTTCTTGCAGAAGCCTTCACGTACACACCTTCTTTCTGAATCGCATCAGAGGAAAAAAGATCCTCCCCGGAAAAAACCGCGTGATGCAATTCCTTGTTGTAGTTTCCCGTTTTGATCTTGCTGACTACAAATATTGAGACCAATATCATCAATGTGACGGAGAAAATGCAGATTGCCGTCTTCCAGTGTTCTTCCTTCATTAACATAGCCCTTTATAACGTCGTCATTATATTAGTAAACTAAAAATATATACAATGGTCAGGGGTGGCATATTGTTGGATTATTCCGTCCTATTGACGGGTGTCTCTTAATCAACGAAAATAATCTGGGAGCAGAATCATGAGCTTTATTTCTTCCGTTTCACTGATTGTCGCAGTCATCATCATCTACTACGCACTGATAAAGTTTTTCTCCGTGCTTTTCAGAATCACAGGCATCCCCAAGGAAAGAGCGGCTTTCCAGTCTGTCTCCCTTCTGACGAACGCCGGTTACACCACGGCGGAATCAGAGATAATCGTGAGCGAGAAGACTAGAAGAAGCATAGCAACCGCCGCAATGCTGACAGGCTATTTCTTCGCTGTGGTCATTGCATCTCTGTTCATCAACCTGTTTCTCAGCATCGACTTCACGGATTTCGACCCTCAGCTCATGCTCATGATCGCATGGTTCGGAGGCCTTGTCCTTTTCTTCCTTATCCTCCGCATCCCCTTCATTGCCAGAACAATGAACAAGGCGATCGAAGGAATGACCGTCAGGGTCTTCAAAAGGGCTGCAAAGGAGAACTTCATTTCAGTTCTGGATACATACGGACAGGATGCAGTGGCCAACATCTTCCTCTACAAGGTTCCCGAGTTCCTTGAAGGAAAGTGCATCGCAGACACGGATTTCAGAAAGAAATACAACGTGAACATCCTCATGTACACCAGAAAAGGCCAGAACCACTACGTCACCGGAGACACCATGTTCTCCAACAACGACACCCTCATTGCCTTCGGTCCCCTTTCCGCCATCAGGGATGCCTTCCTTCTGAAGGAACACAATGATGTTCCTGAGACAAAGAAGAAGACCTCCGACAAGGAAGAGAACACACTTACAATCATGTCGAACTTCGGCAATCAGGTCCTTTCCGACATCAAGCTCAACAAGGTTCCGGCAATGATGGAGGGCAAGAGTCTTGTCGACAGCAAGATCAAGGAGTACTTCTCCATCAACATCATGATGGTATCAAGAGACAACAAGCCGATTAAAATCAACAAGGACACGGTCCTGACAAAGGGTGACAGGGTCATCGCCTTCGGACCCTATGAGAGTATCAGCACTGTTTTCGGAGAAAAGAAAATCAACAACCCTGAGTCGTGAATTCACGCATGAGCAGATCCTTGAGAAGCATCAGCTCCTTCTCGGGATCCACTCCGGCATCGTAGACAAGTCCTACGGCATAACGTGTGACCGCTGCCAGCATCAGATGCAGGCACTCTGAGAACATCTCCTTCTCCTCGATGTCCGTACGTACCGTATGGTCCACAAGCGCCTTCTGATAGATCATGTGGAAGCGACCGATGATCCTTACTATGACATCCTTGAACGGCTTCATAGATTCCTCGGAGATATTCTCACTCTCCACATAGACGTTGAAGAACTGGTTGAAGCGGAGCATATCCCTGTGGTTGCGGTAAAGGTCCAGAAATGAGTCCAGAAAGTATGAAAGCTGTTCAGCCGCATTCGTTTCCTCGGAAGCCCTCTGGACTATATCCGTCACATATCTGCCCCAGATCCAGGAGCTGATTGCAAGCACCAGGTCCGCCTTGGTCCCATAATGGCGGTAAACGGTAGCCACTCCAATCTTCGCTGCATCGGCCACATCCGTCATCTTCACTCTTTCGATTGTATTCTCGGCAAAAATACGGAATCCGGCAGTAAGGATCGCCTTTCTTGTGGCTTCCTTCTGCTTTGCATTCTGTTCAGGATTGACTCCCATGAAACCCCCTGGAAAGACAGCCGACACGGTATGCGCTCAGCCGGCCGCTTTCACGATAGATACCCTATCACACAATGACTTGTTAAAACAATACGGCCTTTATTTCCGCTCTGTTTTCTTTCTGACCTGCTGACGTACTTCGGAAAGCCTCTTCTCCGCTTCCCTTCTGAGCCTTTCGGTCTCTTTTTTGACCTTTTCCAGACGTGCTTTCACCTTGTCAGTAAGGTAGATGACATCAGGATATGCCTCTGCGAAACGACGGGCGAATATGTTCTTGTCCGAAAGCATCTTCCTCACTTCCCTGCCTATTTCCTCTGTGTTGTCTGCCTCGCTGTGCTCTACACTGGTTTTGACAAGCTTCATGACAAAGTGTGAGACAATGTAGTCCGAAACAAACACGGCAGAAAGGCAAAGCGCGACAATCATCCTGATCTTGAGCTCTGCCTTCATGAGCAACGGCAGGAGCAGCGGATTGACCAACTTGACAACGATCACTCCGCCAAGACCAAACAGTATCAGATTCCCTATCCAGATCCTTCCGTTCAGGTTCATCGGTTTCTGGCTGTAGTCCCACCATCTTGCATGGAAGCGCTTTTCCATGAAATAGCTGGCACCGTATTCCACAAGGCCGCAAAGCACGAAACTCACCGCGAATACGGAACCATAGGATGACTCATGAACCGATAGATGAACAAGACCATCCACAGCCAATGTTATCAGCGTGCATCCAGACCCGTAAATCGGAAGCCATGGTCCTGCAAGAAATCCCCTGTTTATGAAACGATGGTACTGGAAGAACTTTAGGGTAACTTCAATGCACCATCCGACAAACGAATAGAAGAAGAACAATAGAATCAGATCAACAAAGTATTCCATCTCGGTTTCTCGGAAAAAGCTCCTACATTATCTCAATTTCCAGCTTTGAAAGGCAAGGCGTCCCTCTCAGGCGGGTTGCCGCTGAATCAGAAGCACTTCTGCTTGCGATCACGTCTGCACCGGTCAATGCTACCGCACCTGTAGCAGAGCTCGTTGTCACAAAGGCCGTCTCCGTTGAAGAAGGAAAGGATGTTGTTCACCGTGGTCTCGGCAATGTTGCTCAGAGCCTCTTCCGTCAGAAAGGCCTGGTGGGAGGTCACGATCACATTGGGCATCGAAATCAGTCTGGACAGCAGCTCATCATCCATGATATGGCCGGACCTGTCCTCGAAGAAGATGTCTGCCTCCTCCTCGTAAACATCAAGACAGGCGGCTCCGACTTTTCTGGATTTGATTCCCTCCAGAAGAGCCTCGGCATCTATCAGGGCACCTCTTGAAGTGTTCAGGATGACTACACCCTTCTTCATTCTGGAGATGGCATCGGAGTTGACAAGATGGCGCGTCTCGTCCGTCAGCGGACAGTGAAGCGATATGATGTCGCTTCTGGAGAACAGCTCGTCAAGTGTCACGTAGGTAATGCCGTTGTCAGCGGGGAACCGGTCATAGGCAATGACATCCATGCCGAATCCGCGGCAGATGTCGATGAAGATCCTTCCGATGCGTCCTGTTCCTACAACACCCACCGTCTTTCCGTGAAGATCGAATCCGGCAAGGCCGTTGAGGGAGAAGTTGAAGTCCCTTGTCCTGTTGTAGGCCTTGTGGATCCTTCTGACAGATGTCAGCAGCAGTGCCGCCGCATGCTCTGCGACAGCGTATGGCGAATATGCCGGAACATGAACCACATGGACCTTTCCGAAAGCCGATTTCACATCGACATTGTTGTACCCCGCGCAGCGTAGGGCAACCATCTTCACTCCCAACTCATGGAGCCTTCCGATCACCTTGGCGTCAACTGTGTCGTTCACGAACACGCAGACCACATCGCTGCCCTTTGCCAGTTCCACAGTATCCCATGTGAGTTTTGGTTCGAGGAACTTGAACTCCATGTCGTTGACGCTGGCAAAATGCTCGAACGATGGCCTGTCGTAAGACTTTGTGTCAAAAAAAGCAACTTTAATCATTCTAAAATCTCAGTCGATTCCGATTTCCTTGCGGAGCCAATTCTTTGTCTCTTCGCTGGTGAACGCGCAGTTTATGGAATTGCCCAGTATTATCTTCTCCTGCTCCGGAGTCAGACCGAAGTTCTTCTCCATGTACCTGAACTCGTTGGCAAGCGTTGTTCCCTCGATACCCATGTCATCGGTATTCAGAGTGACGGCAATACCCTTGTTCAGATAATCCATGAACGGATAGTCGGCCATATTGTCGATTGCACATGTCTGGCTGTTGCTGGTCGGACACATCTCAAGGGTGATTTTCTTCTCTTTCAACAGGGCCACCACCTCGGGATCCTCGAAGCTTCTGACACCATGGCCTATTCTTTTTGTCCCGTATTCTATGGCACATCTTACGCTGTCGGCACCGGCAGCCTCTCCGGCATGGATCGTGTATGGAACACCCGCTTCCCTGACCTTGGCAAACAGATCAGCATATAATGAGTTCGGATAGATAGCCTCGGCACCAGCAAGGTCTGTGGCAACCACGCCGCCGTCCTCTACCAGATACTTCTTGACCAACGCAAGGGTCTCCATGTTTTCAGCCTCGTTTCCGGTTCTGCGCATCATGCAGAGAATCAGATTGACTTTCAGGTCCGTTTTTTTCAGGCCCTTCAGGGCGGCCTTGACGGCATCTTCCTGAGTCATGCCCTTCTGCGTATGAAGCTGCGGTGCAAAACGGATCTCCGCATAGACCACACCCTGGGAACGGATGTTGTCGGAAACAAGACGGACTGCCTCCGAAAGGCCCTCCTCCGTCTGCATCAGCGACTGCGGAAGAGCGAAGCACTTCAGAAAATCGTTCAGGCTGGTGCAGTCCTCGGAAACCGTGAGCATCTTCTCCAGCTCCGCATCATCCTGCGGGAGTTCAATACCCTGCACCTCGGCAAGTCTGCGGGCAATATCCACCGTAACCGCACCGTCAAGATGAAGGTGAAGGTCAATGTACTTGTCTGCTGCTGCAGGAACACGGCCTGCACCACATCCGGAACATGAACATCTAGACATAACTGTTATAACCCCTTTAACCGTATCGATATTCTACACCGTTTGCTTCCACTTGGCAAAAGATAACAGAACAAACTGTTTCCTCCAGGCTACTCATGTTGTATATTTCACGAGAGGAGAGTTAAACATGTTTTTTTGGATGATGACCCCATTTCTTGTCTACAGATGGATTTTGATTGCATCTGCTGTAATCCCGGCTATTTTTCTTCTTGTTAAGGTCTACAAAGCGGACAGACTTGAAAAGGAATCGCCTGCCCTGATCGGACGTCTTATAATCGGAGGCATCATTGCCACGTTCTTCGCACTGGTCAGTGAAAGACTGTTCGGAGCACTTCTCAGCTCAGCGGTTCCCACGACATCAGCCGCATACAACGTAATCCTCTACTTCGGAGTTGTGGCAATCTCCGAGGAGCTTTCCAAGTATGTGCTTCTGAAGAAACGCACCTGGAACAACCCCGAATTCAACTGCCAGTATGACGGTGTGGTCTACGCCACCGCAGTCTCCCTGGGTTTCGCCCTGTGGGAGAACATCTCATATGTGACCATGTACGGATTCACCACGGCTCTGGTCAGGGCCGTCACAGCAGTTCCCGGACATGCCTGCTTCGGTGTTTTCATGGGTGTTTTCTATTCCCTTGCAAAGAGCAACGACTACATCGGCGAAACCGGAAAGAGCAAGCTTTTCAGCTGCCTTGCGGTAATCATTCCGGTTCTCCTGCATGGAGCATACGACTACATAGCATCGATGGAGACCCAGGATTTCAGCTGGACATTCATAATCTTCGTCGTCGTGCTGTTCGCCATCTCATTCCTGCTAGTGAACCAGATGTCCAAGAACGACAGATACCTTTCCCGCCGTCCCTGGTTGAGATAATTCCCTATCCGCATAACAAACAAGCGGACTTTCGAAAACGAAAGTCCGTTTTCGTTTCCGCAATGTTTTTATTTACAAAACCGTAAGCTCTGATTATACTTTTCATGTAGACCGATCATAGGAGGGTATACCATGGACGACCTCAATCTGACCATGTTCAAGCAGTACGACATCAGAACCAGACACAATGCAATCAACGATATGCAGAAGGAAAGGCTCTACAACGCAATTGCCGTCTATTTCAGGGATTGCGTCAAGGCGAAATCAGTGGTCATAGGCCGCGATGCCCGACTGTACGTACCCGAGCTGGCCGAAGGTCTTGCCAGAGTCTGCCGCAAGGCCGGAATCGAGGTTCTGATCAACCCGCTTCCAATCTCAACCTGTCAGTTCTACTACTCATGCATGAAACACCGTGACAGCGCCGGCGTCATGGTCACCGCATCACACAACCCCGCTGAATACATCGGACTCAAGCTCCTTGCCCCCGAAGTCTCCCCCATCGCATACGGATGCGGGCCCGAAAGAGGCATTGAAAAGATAAAGGAGCTGTACATCGCCGATGCCAGAGTCGAGGGCGACAAGAAAGCCAAGATGGTGGTCATCAACCATCTTGAGGACTACATCAACTACTGCATGAAGCTTTCCGGAGTCAAGGAAGGAAGCCTCAAGGGAACAAGAATCCTCCTCGAGTTCCTCAACGGATCAGCCGGAAGCGAGATGGCTCTTGCCTTCCAGAGAGCCGGTGCCGAAATCGAGATCAGAAACGTCGTTCCCAACGGATTCTTCCCGCAGGGAGACCCAAACCCGATTATCGAATCCTCCATTGCCCCGGCAAGAGCAGCCATGAAGGAAGGGAACTTCGACTTCGGTTTCTGCTTCGACGGAGACGGCGACAGAGTTGACCTCATGGCCCCCAACGGCGAGCAGATCGTTCCCGGTCTGAACATGTCCATCATCGTGAAGAAGATGATTGACATATACAAAGGAAAGAAGATGGACGTCTATGCCGATGTCAAGGCAATCCCCCTCTCACTGTGCGAGATTGCAAAAAGCGGAGTCAAAGTCCACATCATCAGAAACGGACATTCCTTCATCAAGGAGAAACTCAAGGAGAACTGCAACAACGGATACTTCGCGGCCGAAGAGGAAAGCGCCCACTACTACATGAACTACCCGTTCGACATCGACGATTTCTCAAAGGGATTTGCCGCAATCGAATCCACACTCTTCATCGCCCTCCTCAGTTCCAGATGCTATAGGGAGAATCCCGAGGCATATCAGAAGGCCTACAAGCTCCAGACATCGCTTTTCAGAGAGCGCGAGTGGCCGCTTCACTGCGAGGCCGCACCTGAGAAGATGCCCCAGCTTATGGACGAAGTGGAAGCCAGAATGGTGGAGCTGGGTGCAACCGTGATCAAGGACATGGACGACGGAACGGACCTGGATGCCTGCCTGATGAGATTCAACCTTCCTTTGACATTCAGTGCGGACTATTCGCTCGAAGGAACTAAATGGGTCCAGGTGGCACAGAGGATCTCACGCAGCGAGGAAGCCATGTGCCGCTGGGAAGTCGTTTCCAACGACCATGACGAGTGCGAGAAGTTCAACGGATACATAAAGGAAATCACCGACAGATATGTGAAGGCCGGCTGGGCCCACTATTGAGGCGCGGATGGATATCAACGAAAGAAGACGCCAGATCACTGAAATCCTCTCAGTCCCCGGGTACGTTACCGTGGATAAACTTGCCCAGAAGCTCAACGTATCTTCCGTCACAATCAGGTCAGACCTGACGGCGCTGGAGAAGACAGGAGCCCTGGTCAGAACCCACGGCGGAGCCATGAGCGCGGAAAAGAAAAGCACGGCAAGGCTTCTGTCGGAAACAATGACAGAATACGGAAAACAGAAGAAGGCCATCGCCGCCAGGGCCGCGGGATTCATCACCGAAGGAAGCACCATAATCGTGGATTCCGGATCTACGACAGTACATCTTCTTGAATATGTCTCCGGCAAGAACATCACCGTGGTGACCAACTCCATCCCTGCCGTGGACAGGCTCAAGGAAGATCCTTCGGTGGAGGTCTTCATCATCGGAGGAAGCCTGAAGCGTTCCTACATGGGAACCATAGGACCTCTGGCCAACAACGCCATGTCGCTCCTGAACGTCGATGTCTATTTCATGGGCGCCGCAAACTACAACAAGGACGGCATAACCTCCACCAACCTGATGGAGGCCGAACTCAAACGGGCCATGATGAAGGCAGCGGACAAGGTTGTCTTCCTTGCCGATTCATCCAAATACGGCCGCAAGGCGTTCGCCTCGCTGTGCCTCTGGGATGAGATCGATGCCTTTGTCACCGATTCCATAGACCCGGATTTCCGGGCCTTCCTCGAGGACAAGGGAATAGAGGTCATTACAGCCGATCAGTTCTGAATGACGTTGATCTCCGGAACAGGCAGGTTGATGTTGTTGCGCTCGCACATGAGCTTGAGTTCCTTGTTGAAGACAGGTTTTATCTCTTTGGCAGTCATGTGATGGCAGAGAATCACGAATGAAAGCACCACAGCGTCTCTCTCGAATTGCTTGATACCCTTGAATTTCGGTCCGACAATGGAAGAATCCTTGGAAATCTCTCTAAGTTTATCTCCTATGCTTGGAAGCTCCTTCTCCAGAACCTTCTCGATCTGCTCGATCGGCATGGACCAGTCTACGGACAACTCTGCAGTGATGATATCGATCCTGTCCGAAGACAGAGTGATGTGGTTCCTGAACTCGTTGTTCCTGACCGTCTTGATTCCTTCCTGCCATTTGAGCCTGATTGTCCTGACACCGATACTCTGGATGATTTCGGGCTTGCCGTCGAACATTACCATGTCTCCGTTATGGACGACGCCCTCGAGCGTCATGATCAGACCGGCAAGGATATCGGCCACAATCGTCTGGCATCCGATACCGAAGATCACTCCGACCGCTCCTCCGGTGAACGTCAGTGCCTTGGTGTTGACTCCGAAATATGACAGACAGAGGAAAACACCGATGATGGAGAGGATATAGACATTGAAGTGGTCCAGAAGACTGCACAGAGTCTCTCCTTTGGATCGTGATGCACGGGCAATCCAGAACAACAACTTGTGGATCACCAGCTTTGCGACTACAAGAATACCTATGCCCACCAGACATCTGGTGATTGAATACAGATTGACTCCGTTGTCCCATTCACCATTGACGCAGTAGTACCAGATAGAATTCGTAGTTGCGATCTGAGACTGGACCAGAATAGTCGCTATGGTCAGAATCAGGACATATCTGGACAGAATCGCGAACTTCTGTCCGGGAGCCTTGTCCTTCCACTTCCTGCAGTCTTCCGGCCACCTGCTTTCAAAGAAAAGCGGGTTCCTTCTCTGCATGTTGCCCATAAGAAGCTCAACCTCATCCTCGAAGCTGGAAAACACAGCTTTTGTTCTCGCAGTTCCCACCGGTATTACTCTGGCATCCTTGAACAGGTTCTTCCGTTTCCTGAAGACCAATATCACAGCAGCCACGAATGCGGTTGAAAGAGAGACAGCAATGGACACAGATACAAGTCTTATGAAATCAATGGTGAGCTGAGGCTTCATTACAACGAAGAAGTGCTCCCCGCTCCTCTTGACCGAGGCAAAATAGAGCCGTTTGTTCACAATGATGTTTCCGTTGAAGTTGTCCGTTATCTTGCCCTCGTCCATACCCAGCACAGAGATGTTCTTGCCCTTGTAGTCGAACGAGCCGTCACCAATCACATAGCCGCCATTGACTATCGTAGCCATGTAGCAGATGTCCATCGTGTTGCTGTCTATGGCCATTATGCAGGAGTCTTCCGTGAGGCTGACCTGTCTGAAAGCACTCATGTAACCCAGGTTGGAACCTATTGTCTGAGGCTCCAGCGGGTTGGTCATGGTCAGAAGGACACCATCTCCGTCACCCTGCTCATCAGTCATTGAGATTCCAACTGTTTCCAGGGTCTCGCCCATCAGTCCCTTGAATTCGGGTGCCGTGACAACCTCCATCCTACCCTCGAGGAGAGCATAGAACGGAGATTCGGAATCAATCTTGATTTTGTCATATCTGGAATTGGTCAGAAGCAGCTCTCCATCTCCGTTGAAGAGATACAGGTACCTGATGTCCATATTTCTGCTGAGATTGTCTATGTAGCCGCGTGTTACGGCTCCCCTCTCAGTGTGGTTGAGAATGCATTTGACCATCCTTGCACGGGTAAGGTATTCACCGTCGAACCAGTTCTGAAGCTCGTCCTTGGCGTTTTCGTTCTCTTCCATGAACTGCGCAACGCTGTTGACCTTGGTCTTGCAGTATCTGAACTTGTATGAATAGGAGGAAAGCGAGTTGAGATATGTGTTGAACAGGAACACGCTGCATATCACCAGTATTCCCGCAACCACAAGTTTGTCGGATAGGACCCTGTACTTTCCATCCACTTCCAATCCGGACTCGAAACCCGCATACAGCAGGGCATAGAGAATGAAAAGCCCCGATGTCAGACCGATAAGGAGCTCGGTCAGAAGAGTGGCGCCCAAGGCATCAGCCGTCACCTCGCTGACAGGAAGAAGGGCCAGAATCACCTCATCATCAATGTCCAGACGGGTCGCAAGCTTATCCACACCGCCAACCTTTACGGTTTTAACCTTATATGCATCCGTAAAGGCAGACTGAAGATCCTCGACACTTGAGATCCATCCGAATCCCGACACGTTCAGCCCGATGCTTCCGATTGTCTCTCCGACGAGTTTCTCATCAGCACAGGACAGGATCTCTCCGTCCCTGGTTCTCACAGCAATGAGACTTCCGCTGTTTCCGATGGTGATTTTCTGGAGTGCCTTACTCCAGTCAAAGTGCTCCATGACTTCCTGCTGAGCCGAAGACTCATCGTTGGTGATGGCAATCAGCCAATGGTCACCCACACCCCAGGAATAAGCTTTTCCTGAGATGTCCATGCAGCCCTCGGACAGATATGCTTTCTGCATGTAGTTGCTGAGTCCGGACAAGTCATCCAATTTATCCGAGACGCTCTTGTAAAGCCTCTGATCCAGAACAGCCTCGATTTCTTCGACACTGTAGTTCAGTTTCACGAACTCGGATTCCGGTCCATAGATAAGGTTACCGCTTCTGTCAACGACAACTAGGCCGTCGATGCCGGCTACGGATGTGAAATCATCAAGAAACGGCTTGGCCTGCTCTATCGTATCGAAATCCTGAAGCTTGAAGGCGGCCGCCTTCAGTTTTGACATCAGTACCTTCAGTCCGCCGATATCAGAATACATATCATTCTCGATTATCGACGGAATCTGCTTTGATATGTTCTCGGCCTGCTCGACCAGTTCGCCCTTGGCCTTGTTTGTGTAAAGGCCTTCCTCAACTTCATAGAACACGAACGCCGAGACCAACATGAAGATGATCCATATTGCGACTATCAGAGCCTTTCCCTTGAACACTTTGATTTCCATAATATGTCTCCGAATATGAGGCCATTATATATGTCTTTTACGGTACTATCCAAGAACAATCTTTAAAAGGACCCCGGTGTTGCTTATCTGGCTAAAGTTCCAACCGCATATTGACCAGTCCCTGGAAGCCGGAAATCCGTGAGTTGAATCCCTTTGGATTACGCCCGAACTCCACAAAACCAAAGCCCCGGTACAAGGAGATTGTCCCGTCAACAACGGCAAGAATCTCTATCTCGTTCGGACTCTCCGTCTTTTCTTTCAGAAACTGACATTCCTGCTGTGGATCAAAACTGTTTTCATCAGGATATGACAGCAGATAATCAGTCTCGGCATGTGCGGCATTGAAAATCTCAAAAACAACGTCCCCATCTGATTCGTCACCATTTCTCAGCCACGCTTCTTTTCCGTTTTTCAAGGTGATTCTCTGGTTAAATCTCATCTGTCACCCTCCGTACGCAGTTCGGACAGATTCTTTTCCTTCTCGAAAAACGCCTTGTTGATCTGTTCGAATTCTTGCTCAGTACAAGCCTCGCGACATTTGGGTTCAAAAGACCGGGTGACCTCAAAGCACTTCTTCATGTTCTCGCAAAGATAATCCGGACATCCGGCGCATGTGCTGATACCCAGGTCCTCACAGCACTTCACCACGCGGTACCTGCACCAGTTCTCAGGCTTGCATCCCGTGCAGGAAATCTCCTGATTGGAAACAACATGATCCCTGTATCCGATTCTCATCCAGAGTTCTGCCGTATGGCGCAACTGTTCATCCGTCTTCTCAAACGGATGAGCAACATATCTGGGACATGCCGAGCAGTCATTACCGCAGGCAGCTATTATCCTTTCCGATGTCATTCGCTGATTCATAAAACCTCACCGACCCTAGTCACCAGCTTCATGAACTTCATCAGCTTTACGAACCTCACGAAGTTCAGTAGCTTCAGCAGCTTTACCAAAACCTTCCAATTCTGCCAAAAAGACGGATAGTCAGATTCTTCCCTTCCAATAGTTCAGCTTCGGCAGCATCTGTTTCATGTAGGTTCTGACCTGTTCTTCCGAGAAGTTCTCGTTTGCCATATGAGTCACACAGACATCTATTAATTTATCCATGTCATCGTAGGTATATTTGCCGTCAGCATAACACCACTTGCAGTAATCCTCGTTGAAGCTTCCGTCTTTCTCCCTGCTGATAAAATCGTCCTCAGCCAAGGGCATTCCGCAGCACTGACAGATCAATTGCCTCGGAGACCCCAGAAGCGTGTTTATTGAAATATTGAATTCCCGTGAAAGAACCTGCAGAGTATCCGTGCTAGGCTGTGTCTCCCCTGTTTCCCAGCGGCTCACTGCCTGTCTGGTGACCATCGCACGTTCGGCCATCTGATCCTGTGTCAGATGATTGCGCTCTCTGAGATTTCTGAGAATATCCTTGATTTCCATATCATTTTCCTCACTTGCAGCACCAGTATAGTCCCACAAAGAATAAAAAGAAAGAAACGCGTAGTTGCGTCACCACCAAGCCCCAGTCTGCCAGAATTGGAAGGTTTTGGTGAGGCTGCTGAAGCTCCTGAACTTCGTGAGGTTCGTAAAGTTGATGAAGTTCGTGAGGCTCACGAGGTTCATTAAGCTGGTGAGTCTCATGAGCTTGGTGAACCCTACCAAATTTTGGAAACACTTAACTTTTTTTTCTCGCGTGACACTTCTGTTTTTTCCATTATCATCTCCCGAAATCACACCTTCACTGCTTAAACAGTAACCTTGACTTCTCTACCTAGATACAGAAGTCTGAATTCCGTTTATTTGGCGTCTTTGAAGATTACTTCTCTGCCGGCTCCCACTTGCAGCGGACAGGAGATACAATCGAGCCCTCCTGCTTCATGGCTGCCATGGCCTTGTCCACAACCTTTCGGTCCAAACCTGTCAGTTCCGCAATTTTGCCTGCATTCAGAGGTTCGCCTGCTTTCTTCATTGCCTCAAGGATTACTTTCTTCTCTTCCATTTCAATCAGATCCTTATCATAATTAGCATAGTTGCCTTCACTTCTATTATTCGCAACAACAGTGATTATAATTCAGGATAGAAGGAGAAATCAAAAACAAATGATATTAACCAGCCAACTGGAGAAAAACCATGTCAAAGCTTAAAGAAGAATATGACCTTTTTCAGGAAGAAAAACAGAGATGGCTTTCGAAACCGATGGCGCGGAAATACTTTCTCAATCAGGAAGAGCGCTATATGCATCCATTCAGGATATTCGGAAACGTCTGGTATGTAGGTGACAGTTGGGTCTGTGTTCACCTAATTGACACGGGAGATGGGCTTCTGCTTCTGGATGGAGGAAACTCCGGGGCAACTGCAATGCTGGTCAATGCCATCTGGGAAGCGGGTTTCAAACCGGCAGACGTAAAGTGGATGGTCATATCACATGGTCATCTTGACCACATTGGAAGTGCAATGTTCTTCAAGCGGATGTTCGGAACAAAACTGTATCTAGGCGAACCTGATGCACGGGACTTCAGAGAACATCCTGAGCTTTCCCTTATTCAGGATGCAGGGTTGCTTTATGACGATGTATTTGACGTTGATTACGAGATAAAAGACGGAGATCTGATCAGGTTCGGAAATACTGAAATACAATTCTATCTGGTACCCGGGCACACACATGGGGTGATTTCTGCATTCTTCGATGTCAGTGACGGCAATCAGACCCTCAGAGCCGGCTATTTCGGGGGATTCGGTTTCAACACAATGCAGAAGGACTTCCTTCTTGATATCGGAGATACATCTTTCGAGACACGCAAAATCTACCTGGACTCTCTTGCCAAGGTCAGGGATCAGAAGGTGGAGCTTTTCTTGGGTAACCACTGTGTCAACAACAGGACTCTGGAGAAGGCTTCGATGCTGAAAAACGGATGCAAAGACAACCCGTTCATTAACAATACCGAGTGGCGAGAGTATCTTGATCAAAAACGAGATGAGATGCTCAGAATGCTGGCAGACCCTGCTCAGAACTGAGTTTCCGGAACCAAATAAGCTGATGTTTAAATAAAACTTACCGTCTCATCCAAAGGTTTGCGGCTGGCATGAGTCGGACCTGGCTGTGTTCCATCAGCAGCATACCCCAGGTCTATAAAAGCCATAACATCTTCATTTTCGGGAAGTCCGAAAGTCGCCTTCACTTTATCCGGATCAAAAAAGTTAACCCAGCAGCTGTCAACGCCAACGCTCTTGGCCGCCAACAACATGTGCGTAGCGATAATGGATGCATCCTCAATGCCGGAGTCATATTTCTGCCCCGGATAGGTAAAGGTATTTGTCTTGTCATAGGCAACAACAAGTACGGTTGGTGCTCCGTAACGACAGGGAGTCAGGCTATCGATCTTTGCCTTTCCCTCTTCAGACTGAACAACATAGATATGCTGTTCCTGATTGTTTTTTGCCGTTGGAGCAAGCCTTCCGGCTTCAAGTATAGTCTCCAATTGTTCCTTTGTAATCTGTGCTGCAGCATACTTCTTGCAGGAATAACGGCTCTTAACAACTTCCATAAATCCCATAATCCTTTCCTCCCAACTGCTGTAATCTCAGCCTGTAAAGTATAACACACATGGTTATCCGAAGCATGGAAGAAGAATATCCTCGATGAAATCTACCCGATCAAACACCGTGGGTTTGAAGAAGGAGGAAACCGCGACGACAATTTCCTCATCCGGATTCACATAGATTACGTTTCCGCTGTTTCCAATTGCGGCATAAATCTTCTTTTCCGGATGAATGATCCACCATAGGTAGCCGTATTGCATCCCTCGAAAATACTTGCTCTCTACTTCTCTCGGCTTTGTCATTTCAGCAATCCATCCTTCTGAAACAATCCGCTTTCCTTCCCATAGACCTCTGTCCAGGCATAGTTGCCCGATTTTCGCCATGTCGGAAGCGCTCATGCACAGGCCATATCCCGGCGTTCCAAGCCCGCCCGGGTCTGCAAACCAGACGTTCCCTTTCGGGGTTTTTGATATGGTAAATTCCTTGTGCTCCTCAGCACTCTCGGCGTAATAATTCCGGTGCTTTGCAATACCGAGGGGTGAAAAAAGATATTGATTGGCAAAATCTACAGTTTTCATACCTGAAGCCTTATAGAGAATGCCGGAGAGAATATGCAGACAGACCGTCCGGTAATCAAACTCATCAGTAATGCCATTCCTCCCGCCAAGGAAGTCTAGAGAGGCAGTTGTCCAGTCATCGCTGGAGCACACCTTTGACCAGGGATCTCCTTTTCCCTTATACGGCGCACGCATGGTAAGAAGATGCTTGATGGTGACATCATAAATAGTCTTCTCACCGCGCTTGACGGAATACTCCGGAAAGAATGAAAGCACTTTGTCATCTACACTGCCGATCATGCCGAGATCAATGGCAATCCCGGTCAGAAGCGCCATGACGCTTTTCGTTGCGGACATGATATGGGTACAATCATTTTTTCCATAACCATTCCACTCATCCGCATATATTTCCATGCCACGCTTGAGAATGCTTATCTGGCAGATGTTTGACTGAGTTTCCATTATTTGTTCGTGCAGTTCTTTCTTGTCCATCAACATGGATTGTACCACATCCCTGGAGCGTAGCGACGGAATCATATGCGTGATATCCAATTGCCCTTTATTATCTCGTCTCCAGTTCAAAATGATGGCAGAGGTTCGGAGAAGATAATGATTCCAATAAGTGTTGCAACCATTGGCTCGATTGTCGCCAATATTCCTGCCCTGCTGGCTTCTACAGTACGAAGTCCAAGCGTTGAATAATGAGTGCCGGGCCTATGCTCCGCTTATTTTCGTCCATTGAACTGCACTTCTTCCCCTACTCCTTCCTCCGTAACGCTCATGTCAGGTTTCATTATGGCCCTAGATTCGTCCAATTTGTTAAATCATCGTCCAAATATTGTTGGCAATTGGACAATATTTACTTTCATTAATCTGCCCTTACATATAAAGTATATTCAGACCAAGTAATTGGTTTAGGGCTGGTCGTAAGATCTAGGTCCACCTGTAGGCCGGAGCAATTTCGGCCGTTTTTTTTCTGTGGATACAAATGAAAGAACTGAGCATATTTGTGGATGAGTCTGGAAACTTTGGCATTTATATGTTTTTCCATTATCGGCAACATGTGCATGCACATGTTGAGTTTTCTTCAATTTCGCCATCATTAAAAATCGTCTTCAAATGCTTCGTAACAACACTTCTTTCAACACCGAATAGTTTTGCGATTGATGCTTGCGTCAACCAGATATCGTTAATCTTCTTACCATTGTTAAAAAAATCAGTCCCCAGAACACTTAGCTATCCCTTGACATCATAACCACGTTCTCGGTGTGACGCGAGAACTTCAAGCTGATGTCAGAATTAACCGGAATCAGTTTATTCGGAATTTCTGGCAAGACTGCCAATTATTCCGAATATAGCTTGAATTAGTCCCATTGACATGTTAATATCCAATTGGAAAAACTGGCATTAATTCCAGAAACTCCGAACAGGAGGCAGTATGATTCCCAGACCTGTATATCTTGAGAAATTGAAGACAAGGATGTGGAACGACTCAATAAAAGTCATCACCGGTATCCGCCGTTGCGGCAAGTCATTCCTTTTGAGAACAATATTTCATGATTATCTTGTAGCCTCGGGAATTCAGGAAAAGAACATTGTCATGTTCGCCTTTGATTCCGCCATTGATCTTGAGAAGATTGGCGAGAATATGATTGAACTTGAAAAAAACAAACGAAAGGTGGATTACAAGAAATTCATCAACTATATCAGTACTCTTGTTTCCACCAAAGACAAATACTACCTGCTGCTGGATGAAGTACAACGTCTTGATTCCTTTGAGTATGTACTCAACGGATACCTTGCCATGGGCAACGTCGATATCTATGTGACTGGAAGCAATTCCAAATTCCTCTCGACTGATGTGATAACTGAATTCAGAGGACGGGGAGATGAAATACATGTCATGCCCCTCTCTTTCTCTGAATTCTTTGCATATGCCGGAGGAGACAGAAACAGAAGGCTGGATGAATACATGACATTCGGCGGTCTGCCTCGGGCCGTTCTTGCAGATTCGGAGGAAAGCAAGATGAATTATCTGTCCTCACAACTGCAGAATACTTTCCTAAAAGATGTCATTGAACGGAACAATATAAAAAACACGGAAGAACTCAATGAGCTGTTGAGCATTGTGGCATCAGGCATCTCATCATTAACCAATCCGCTGAAACTTGAAAACACCTTTAAATCCGTCAAGAAGGTCACACTTTCAGCGGACACCATTTCGAATTACATACAGTACTTCAGAGAGTCATTTATTCTTGACAAGGCAATCCGATATGACATCAAGGGTAAAAACTACATCTATACCCCATTCAAGCTTTATTTCGAGGACATTGGTCTGCGAAATGCCAGACTTAATTTCAGACAGGTCGAGACCACCCACATCATGGAAAACGTGATATACAACGAACTACGGTTCAGAGGATTCAGAGTTGATGTCGGAATGATTGAGATACGGGAAAACAACCTCAGAAAAAAACTTGAGGTTGACTTTATTGCAAACATCGGGAATAGACGCTATTACATTCAATCTGCAGACGACATCCCTAATGATGAAAAACTCAAACAGGAAATCAGACCCTTGAACCCAATTGACGACTCTTTCAAGAAGATTATCATCGAGAACAAAGACATGGTTCCAAAACGAAATGAGAAAGGATTCCTGTTCATCTCTCTGGCGGATTTTCTGACAGACCCGAACAGCTTGGATACATAATGGGCTTTTGGGCCCGAGTTGACACAGAAGAACTCAAGTTCGTCTGCAATAAGACCCATCTCCTCAAACAGTCCTCTTTTGGCGCAATCCTCGACACATTCATCTATTTCAACTGCGCCATCGGAATAACCCCATTACTGTTTCGTGTTCTACCGCCATAATCTGGGCATTTGGAATGAGAAAAGAGAATACGATTTACCCTCTTCCAAGTGGTATGAAAGCCAGATTCCTCAACGACCAGACCACCTATCTCGGAAATCAGCTTGAAACAGGCAGTGACCGCTGTTTCGGCGTTCTAGCCAACAAGGATTTCATTCTGATATGCACATACAGGTGCAATGGCGCTGATCCGGAACTGGTGCTCTACAAAAAGAGATAACAACTGTATCATGGAATCAAAATCATTAATATAATCTTCACTTCATGACTTTATTATGACATAATTAAGTGACAGATAAAACACGGAGGTGTAAATGGCACAGATTATACCAATCAGAGATCTAAAGGATACAAATGCTATCTCTGCAAAATGTCATGAAACAGATGAACCTATCTTTGTCACAAAGAACGGCTACGGAGACATGGTTATAATGAGCATGAAAGTCTACGAGGAGAAACTTGACAACGCCAGGATTCTATCTGATCTTGCAGTTGCAGAAAATGACATCCGTTATGGGAAAGTCCGCAATGCCTTTGACGTCTTGAAGGATACTCGGGAGAAGTATGGAATTTGAGATTGTCGTTACTAAGACAGCTGAAACAGACTTCGATGAGGCAATCTCTTACATTGCTGTTTCTCTGGCCAATCCCGGTGCTGCCAGTGCCCTGGCAGACGAATTTGAAATGGCATTGAAGCAAATATCCGACAATCCATTCCTGTTTCACCATTTCAAAGACAGTGATGGCAACAATACGGAATATCGCAGATACAACATCAAAAACTTCACATTGTTTTATCGCTTGGAAGGGAAACGGATTATTATCTGCAGGTTTCTGTATGCCAGACGTAATTTGTACTCGCTATCGATGGAAATCGAAACTCAACACGATAAAACCCAACCAAGTTTTTAACAATGCGTCTATCATTGCAACAAGTTAGCAAGTAACCTTAAAAACCCTTAATCCTTCTATATTCATCCGTATCAACATCTACAGAGATATGGCTATTCTGCCCTGATTTGAGGTTGTTTAATAAAATGACAGTCTCAAGGAGCCCCGAGACCTTGACTCCGATGTCTAAATTCTATGCGAGACCTTAACCTTGCTGTCAATTGTGGGAAAGCCTGTTTGTATGGAGATACTTGCTGGGTCAGCCAGTCTGTATGGAGATACTGAATGGTTTAGTTGTGTTTGTGGGTAGAAGTTGTAGAAATATGGCGTCGTAGGAAGAAATCCTTAAACATAAGAAGTTAGATTACTATTTTCGTCTTTTCTTTTCCTTCCAACTGCTTGTATAGATCTCAGCATGAGTTCTATAAATGTTAGAGATCAAGATGGCTTCAAGTTCTGAAACATCGCCCGTTTTGTCAGCAGAGTTCAAGGCATCAAAATACTGACCTTTATCTTCAACCTTTATATAAATTGGACATAGCCCATACTTTGTAAGCTGCTTATTCATGAAAGCCCTTGAGGTTCTGCCGTTTCCATCAGAAAAAGCATGTATCTGTGTTAGCCGATGGTGAATGAGTGCAATACGGTGAATAACCTCACCATGACTCATTTCTGTATATCCCCTATCCAATTCTTTGACAGAGCCTTCCAAATCTTGCAGACATTTCATTATGTCATGGTAGTCAACTGTATCAAACTTTGCTCCCAGAACCATTGAGTTACTGTTTCGTGTTTTACCACCGTAATCCGGAAACTTGGAATGAGAAAAGAGAATACGATTTATCCCAAACATGTCATAGACAGATATTGGATTGCTTTGTTCCTCGTCTGAAAAAACAAAGTCATAGACATCAGAATGACCAGCAATATCACTAATAGGGCTTTCTGTGGTGTGATAGAACTCACTTTCAGATCCATTAAGCCTCAAGTCGGTAATCATATCTGCCACCTGGCCTTTTTCTGAGTCAACCTCTTCCAAACGCGAATCATTGAAAATGAAGTCCGATTTATATGCATAAGTGGCATTGTTCATGGAAATGCCAACCCACATGTCAGTCCAAGAATCAATCAAACTCTGAAGTAGTGAGATATCAGAAAAACCAAGTTCTTTTCTTCGTTTGGCTGGATGGTATTTTCTTTTATTTGAATCCCTGTAGTTTAATGGAAGCACAAACCCATACAAGGCACCAATTCTGTATAGGCAAGCTTCAAAACTAACCCCAAAGAACTCTGCGATTCTGAGTACGTTGTCATACGATATGGCTTGGCCGTGATAATACTCCGTCAATTTTTCTCTCAGCTTATCCGCTGGAACCAGAAATGCAGAAGCAAATCGATCAGCATATATTTCAATTCGGTTTTTAGAGTTTGAAATACACCATGGAATATGATCATTGTCAGAGTCTTTCAGATAATGACAGAGCTCATGTGCCGCCGTAAACCTTATTCGTTGTATTGGTCTCTTTGCGTTAAAAGCAATAAGAGGAATTCCATCTTCACCTTCAGGGAAAAAAGCCCCTTCCAGTTTATCCAAGTTCCTGAATACAAAAGGAACATTCAGATCAGATAAAACCTGAAATGGATTTATCGGGAACTGCCTTTCGTGAGAGGAGAAATAGTTTTTTGAGAATTCTTCCGCCAGACCTTCAGCATCGAATCGATACCTGTCTAGTATTGCTTTATCCAACAAGTCTTATGCCTCTCCCTGCTGTTTTTTTCTTCTTTCTGCCATTTCTTTTTTGAATTCAATAAGACTTGCAATTTCCTGTTGATCTTCTTCAGAGAGGCTTTCAAAGCTTCTTGCGATAAACCTTACAGAAGGATTTTCATTCGTTCTATCCAAAACATAATCCGCAGACAAACCATAGATGTCACAAAGAGTAGACAATTCATCAGAAGCTATCTTTCTACTTCCGCTTTCCATCTGAACGACTGCAGTTCTTGGAATATTAAGTTGTTTTGCAACATAATCTTGTGTGATACCAATTCGAACTCTTGCGTTCCTTAGTTTCTCATAAGTCTCCATGATTTAGCCTCCAAATCCTCTTTATCAAGATAATGCTTTTAGTCATAATTTTCAACTTCAATTGTTCTAAAATCAAACATTTTCTAGCAGTAGATTATCACAAGCTTAATGAAACAAAGCTACCCCATCACAAAAGAACCGACGTTAGACCTTAATCACTTTCTTATTCACGAAAGCATTCGGGTACATGAATATCACAAGTTAGATTACTATTTCCGTCTTTTCTTTTCCTTCCAACTGCTTGTATAGATCTCAGCATGAGTTCTATAAATGTTAGAGATCAAGATGGCTTCAAGTTCTGAAACATCGCCTGTTTTGTCAGCAGAGTTCAAGGCATCAAAATACTGACCTTTATCTTCAACCTTTATATAAATTGGACATAGCCCATACTTTGTGAGCTGCTTATTCATGAAAGCCCTTGTACGAATACATGACAATCTCCTGAACCTATAATTCGGTCCAAGTTTTTGTCTGCATCCCCTCCTGTCTTTATTTCATCTTCGCAAACACATCACCAATATCCCCATCAATGCAGATGCTTCTGTTTGCAATTTCGCCCGGACAAAATGCCTCGCCATAATTGATACATGCATACACTGACTTTTCATTTGCCAGTGTCATTTGCCAAAACGGATACTTCACAATGACAGGTGTATTAGCTCCCACGCCAAGCTCCAGATAAAGCACATGAAGGCTCTCATGTCTGCGCAGGAAGTCCGCATATGCCGCCGATGCCCTGTGCCAGCCTTCATCCTCGACAAATGAATCATCCGCGCGAAGATTCATAGTAACATCAGACCCATCATCCGGACATTTCGGAATGAGTGATGCAGGAATCTTCATTTTCAGTTCACCACTTTCAGGAACCTGAAACAATCCATTCTCGTCTCTTATGAACCCCTGTGCTTCCATTGCTTTCATTACCCATTCTTCATTATCATAGGTTTTATGCATGGATGAATTGACGCTCTGAAAAAGTCCATAGTCTCCTTGGGTGTAGAACAGGCGCTTTTTATCAAAGCCTGCCCTCTGGAACTGGTGATCTACATTAGTTGTAACAACAAAATAATCCTTATCTTTCACAAGTGAGAGCAGTTCCTGATAGACAGGCTTCGGCACATCAATATATCGGTTGAAATAGATATGCCTTGCCCACCATGCCCAGCGTGTTTCTTCATCGGGGAAGGGATAGAACCCGCCGGAATACATATCCCGGATGCCATACTTCCTTGCAAAGTCAAAGAAGTACCTTTCAAATCGCTCTCCGCTATAGGTCAGTCCGGCAGAAGTGGAAAGTCCGGCACCCGCTCCGATAACGACTGCATCTGTTGCTTCGATCTCTTTCTTTAATCTGGCAATTCGTTCCTCCTTAGAGCCTGTTCCGAATGACATATTTCTGCTGAGATACCGCACAGCACCGAGTCCTTTCTGAATGCTTTCCTGATAGCCGTTCGGCATTTCATCGTATAAGTTCTTCATAGTATTTTTTGTCCTCATCCTTAAAAACATTAAAGATCACCCTTTCCATAGTACCCGGATGTTGTGAGAGCCAGCTGTCCACGGTGCTGACGGCGATCCCGGCCGCCCGTTTGTTCGGAAAATGAAATACGCCTGTAGAAATACAGCAGAATGCCACGCTTCTCAAATTATTATCAAGACACATATCCAAGGTATTCAGGTAACAGTCTGCCAGTTCCTTCTCCAGTTCAGGCGTCAGCTTGTATTGCACAATCGGGCCTACGATATGAATTACCTTTTTTGCAGGAAGATTATAGGCGTCCGTCAGCATTGGAACAGCAGTCGGCTGCTCATAATCTTTGCCGTATTTGATCCTCAGCTGATTCATCTGTCTGCTGCACTCTGCTCGAAGCTGGACTCCAGCAAAAGTGTGAATGCAGTTGTCAATGCAGGTGTGCATCGGGACAAAGCAGCCCAGCATTTGAGAATTTGCGGCATTGACAATAACATCCACAGCAAGCCTTGTGATATCACCCTGCCAAATAGATAGACCATCGCAGATTTCCGGGATGTCTGAAAGACGCACGATACCTTTTTCTTCGGCTCTACCTGTCAGATATTCATCCTGAACAGCGAGTACATCATCTGGAAAAGCCTTCGGCATACGGATGTTCATAAGCGACCGAAGAATGCGTCGCTTTCCTTCGGTGTCTTTAGGCGTTTCCAAACCTTTATATTGAACAGAATCCTTTTTGAATTCCTCTACAAGATAATCCAGTCGCTGATTCTGTGTCATTTTCTCATTCATACTGTTACCTTCTTTCCCACCGCATCTACAGGACAGACCGTCATGCAGTTCCCACAATGCAGGCAGTGTTCCTGTTCAATCACAAACGGCATTTCGTCCTGAATGATACAATTCTGCGGACAAACCGCTGCGCAGCTTCCACAACCAATACATGTTTCAGTAATGAAGTAACCCTCTTCCTTTTTCACCACGCCTCCAAAGGTAAAAGAGTCACGCTCTATCGGTTTCTTCGAAAGATCAAACCACTCGCCGCTGCCTTCATAAATCTGGAACACCGTCAGAGCCTGCATAGACTCCACTGTGGGATATATCTTGCGCATATACGGATTTTTCTCGAACAGTTCCGGGATCTTATCATATCCAAGTTCCCGAACCCTTCCACGGATAGACAGCCACACTGCTCATGGTATCCTCACCCTTCATTGCAGTCAGGGCAAGAAACTCTCGTTTCTTCAACCTGTCATAGAAACCTTTGCCCTTTGCTGTGAGGAAATACAAACTCTTTTCATCACTGTCCATCATATCGATTGCTGACGTCACCGGAAGGCCTTCGTCATCAACGGTGGCTACAATCGTTCGATGTATTTCATTTGCGATTATGTCAAGATAATCTTTTGCTTCCATGTCAAATGCCTCCTTAGAAAAGGACTCCGAAGCTGTCTGCTCCGGAGTCCCATTTTGTCAGGCTTCTTTTGCGAGAATATCCTGCATTCCCGTCCTTAAATCCGCTATCGTATACTTTTTCATTTCGTTCTCCATAGCAGCTTGGATGTCTTTTAATTTGTCATCCAAAAGGTCGTGGATATTTTTACCTACAGGACACTGTGGACTCGGATGCTCATGAAACCGGAACAAGTCTCCGCCCTCTACAGGCTCTATGGCCTGATATACATCATAGAAGGATATCTCCGATAGTTCTCTTGTTGGCGAGATTCCACCGGTTCCTCTTGCTACTGTTATAAGCCCTGCACCCTGCAGCTGTGTGAGTATTTTTCGAATGATGACCGGATTGGTTCCTATGCTCCCTGCGAGAAAATCACTCGTAACCTTATATTCATCCTTAAATGTGTCCACACAGGTGAAGATATGCAAAGCCACGGTAAATCTGCTCGATATCTGCATATAAACCACCTCTGGCTACCATTCTACATCATGCGTGATGTAATTTCAACGGTTACATTAGAATTTGCCGTTTCGCGCCTATTTTTCTTTGACTCTTGACATCAAACAGGCCGTCTCATCGGCAGTCAAACAAGGTGGGTTATATCCCTACGTTTTTTTGCTACCGTCAATTTTTCGGATTCTTTCTTTTGTCCTTCGTCCATAACTGAAGCAGGAAAGATTTCCGGAATATAGAAGATATGCAATAATGGATTTCATGAAAAACAGTGAAATGCCCACACATATTTTTCTTACAGGAGAGAAGCAAGTAGGCAAATCAACTCTTGTCTCCTCCGTCCTTGCCGCAACAAAACTGCGATACAAAGGACTCAGGAGCATATCCGTATTTGACGGGAACAATGACAGGTGTGTTTTCATCATCCCCGCTGACACAGGAAACTCATCTACCGAAGAGACCCCTGCCCTCGTCGGAATCTGTTCCAACCATCACATAGTGGAAAAAAAGCCGGAAGTATTTGACAAAACAGGGTGCCGCCTCCTTGAGACAGACAAGGACACAGAGATGGTTGTCATCGATGAAATCGGAAACATGGAGCGCGATGCCAAGATCTATTCCGAAAAAATCATGTCCCTTCTTGAGAGAACAGATATCCGAATCCTGGGAGTTGTCCAGAAGATGGCCCATACTGAACTTGCAGATGCAATCAGAAACCATCCCAATGTCAGGATGATGGAAGTGGATAAGAGCAACAGAGAAGAACTAGTTCAGGTTGTACTGAGGTCGCTGCAACCATGAATTCCAAGTTTTTCCACATCAAGATATATGCCGATATGTCCGTCGACTTTTTTGTCACGTAAAACGACTACCGTCTCCACATGCCACGAGGTAGTAGAAATGATGTCATAATACAGCAAGCCCGTATGCGGGTAAAAATCATAGATTTCCGTCCGTATGAGGGTAAAAATCAAAGAAAAGTCCGTATGTGGGTAAAAGTCAAACACTTTATTTTTTGTGTAATAGGCACCTTGTGCAGAAAATGTTAACCGCAAGAATGCGATGCTGGATGACATACGATGAGATATTGCTATATCGGATTAAGTACCCGCCCAAGGCAAAAAGGCTTTGAGCCATAGAAAAAGCCTCTCGAGTTTCCCCGAGAGGCTGATGTGTTATTGTAATAAGACGATGATTTATATGCCTTCATCCGCCTTCATGTATCTGTGACGAACATCTTCAACATAAGATTCCCAGGACGCATCCTCGGAGTCTTTGACCTGCATGGTGACACCTGTGAGTGTCAGTGTTCCGTCACTACCACCGACATAGCCCCTACCGATTCCGTGTGCATTCTGACCACCGTTTGCAGTTACAGATCCGCCGCTGATAGTGACTGTTCCTCCGGCTTTGTAATAACCGCCGCCGATTCCGGCTCCTCCTGAGACTCCTGTTGCAGTTACAGTTCCGTTGTTGATGGTTACAGTCCCTCCGGCACCGTAATAACCACCGCCGATTCCGGCTCCATTAGAACCACCGATTGCTTCTACAGTTCCACCATTAATGGTCACAGTTCCACCGGTGGTTCCTTCCCAACCACCTCCGATTCCGGCTGCTCTATCACCACCGTTTGCAGTTACAGCTCCGCCGTTGATAGTTACTTCTCCTCCGACTCCTTGATAACCTCCGCCGATTCCGGCTGCTCTATCACCACCGTTTGCAGTTACAGCTCCGCCGTTGATAGTTATTGTTCCACCAGCTTGATTATAGCCACCACCGATTCCGGCTCCACCGGCACCACCGGTTGCAATTACTGTTCCGCCGTTGATAGTTATTTTTCCACCAGCTTGATTGTTACCACCGCCGATTCCGGCCGCATAAGTAGAACCACCAGCACTCAATGAACCTTTACCATTGATTGTAAGTGAGTTAGTACCTGTAACTGTAATTCCACTAGAAGCCGTAAGGGTCTTGTCTTCCGGGAGGAGGAGTCCGACGCTTCCTGTTACGGTAATTCGGCTGGCAATTTCCAAATCCTCATTGCCGAGGGTATAGACCTTACCGCCTTCCCATGAGGTCATAGATGAGGTAAGCACTGTTGGCTCAGGGACCTTCATGTATCGTGTGCGTGTTGAGCCATCATAGACACTCCAGTCTGTATTGTTAGTACTGACCATCATAATTACGTCATCGGCGATTGTCAGCGTTCCGTGACTTGAACAGTCCTCTCCTGCGCCGATTCCGGCTCCAGAGCCAGAAGACGCCTTATTACCCTTGCCTCCAGTTGCAGTTACTGTTCCGCCGTTGATGGTTACAGTTCCGCCAGCTCCTTTATAACCACCGCCGATTCCAGCTCCGGCTCCAGAGCCATCATCCTCCATATCACCCGAGCCTCCAGTTGCAGTTACTGTTCCGCCGTTGATGGTTACAGTTCCGCCAGCACCGTTGCATCCACCACCGATTCCGGCTCCGGCATCACCACCGGTCCCTCCTTCTGCTCCACCTTTGGCTGTTACAGTTCCGCGAGTGATAGTTACATTTCCACCGGCTCCACCAGATCCACCGCCGATTCCGGCTGCATCATCGCCACCATATGCCGTTACAGTTCCGCCGGAAATATTTACAGGTCCGCCGGCTCCGTGATAACCACCACCGATTCCTGCTGCACCATAACCACCGTTTGCATTTACAATTCCACCTTTGATGATGACAGTTCCGCCGCTTCCTCCGTCCTCACCGCCGATTCCGGCTGCAAAATTGCCACTATCTGCAGTCAGTGTTCCGGTTCCTGTTGCGGTTGAACCGTATTTGTCGATGACAAGAGTGTTTCCTGAAGAAACTGTAATTCCACTGTTGGCGTTCAGGGTCATTCCGTCAGGGAGAAGAAGATTTACGGAACCGTCAATTGTGATTCTTCCGGTTACAGTAACTGTTGCATCTTCAATCGTGTAATCACCGGATGTAAGGTTAAGTGGACCTTCTGTGTTCTTTATGATTGTGATTGGAGGTGTATCTGTCCAAATAGCATAAAGAGTTACGGTGTCTCCGTCTGTTGTAGTGAGGTTGTTTACACTCTGCTTATCTGAATATGCCTTCTCTCCGGATGTTGTAGTTGCCCATCCGCCGAAATACTTGCCTCCGTATTGGAAACCGTTTTCTGTCAGATTCTGAGCTGTGCCATATGTGAAACTCTGGCTTTCCATTGTTCCTGTGGCGGACTCATTGTTTTTGTTGAATGCTACAGTGTAGGAAATAGGAGTGGCATTCGCAGTGTAGGCAACATCAGAAGCTCCCATTGTGAAGACGTATGGATTATCAGTTGAAACTTCCGTAGTCTCACCGGTTACAATCCAGTTTGCAAGCTTATAACCCGAATCGATTGTGGCTTCAACAGAGACAGAAGCTCCGTAGGCATATGTGCCTGCTCCGGTTATTGCACTGATGTGATCTGCATCAGTTCCCTTAGTCAGGGCTACTGTATGAGAATCACGTGAGTAATAAAGATCTATAACAAGGTTTCCTTCTCCAAGAACTGCGGCTTCTGTCACAGCTCCGCTTGAGGGCTTAGTTGTTCCCTTTGTCTCAGTTCCTGCAAATCCCTCATCATAAGTGAATCCTTCAATCGTTTTCTTCAGATTTTCCAGAACAAGAAGTACACCTGTGGTGTCAGTTTCGTTGTCTGTACTGCTTAATGTGTATTTATCATCTGAAAGATTTTTGGTGTAGTGGTTCACAACATAAGGAGTATCGGTATTGGCAGCCCATTGTGCATACAACTCCAGGTCTGAATCAAAAGTTTTTACTGCACCATTTGCATAGTCTGTTCCCGAACCGTCTTTCTCGTTATTCCACTTTGTAAAAGTAAAACCACTGAGTTCGAATGTGTTTTCATCAAGAGCTGTCTCAACGCCTTTTCCAACCTTCTGAGTTTTTGTTGCAGGGGTTTCTGAACCATTGTTGGCATTGAAAGTAATTGTCAGTTCTTCAATCCACTGGGCATACAGGGTTGTGTCTTTGTCAAACTTGGCTGTTCCTTCATTGGCATAAGCTGTGCCGCTTCCGTCAGCTGCAGTGTTCCAACCTGTGAAGATGTAGTCGGTTTTCTCAAAAGCATTCTTTGTAAGCTTGAAGTCTTCTCCCTTCTTGACCTTGAGGGCAGCCATCTCTCCGTCTGTGCTTCCGTTGCCGTCAAATGTGACTGTTATCTTTGCTTCCAGAGCTTCATCAAGGTCTCCTTCACAGGAGATGAACAGGGAAAGAGCAAGAATTGCCGTAAGTAAGATTATCAATGTCTTTTTCATGACCGTTCCTCCTTAAAGCCTGATTGAAGCACCAAGCAGTACATCAACAGAAAGGTCTGTACTGTTTTTCTGGAATGCAATTCCCATATCTGCACCACACTCTATGGATACTTTATCCGAGACTGCATAGCCTACGCCTGAGTAGAGGTTCAGACCCAGTGTTGCAATGCTCTTTTTCCCGAGAATCCTCATCTGGACTCCGCCGCCAAGATCAACAGTTACAGTTATCTTGTTGATTGTCTGTGAACCGCCAACTTTGGCCATGACGGAGATGACATGATATCTGTTGTCCACGTCTGCGTATTTGAAGTTTGAATACTTTACATCGGCTCCGATTACCAGGCCATTGTCAAGTTTGTACCTGTATCCGGCCTTGAGACCGAAACCATAGGTTGACTTAAAGTCTCCGGCTGATGACGATGCTTTCTGCAGAGAGTACGGGGAAGCCTGTACTACAACAGAAGACTCGCCTGCAAATGCGCATGAAAGTGCGACTATGCACAGGCACAATACAACCATAGTTTTTTTCACCATAGCAATCTCCTCTTTATAGATTGATTATGTTAAACATTGAGTTTTTTCACAGATTACCCCCCCCCAATGGAGTTTGTCAAAGTAATTTGTATAAAATCTTTTTGCTGAAAGTATGATATTTTTCAGTTTCAGAGCATAATGTCCACACTATCACCCGTCTTGAGTTCAACGGATAGTCTGTCTTCATAAACATGGATCTTCTCGACGAAGTACCTGACCAGCGTATCGTTGTATTCTGTAATCAGATCAGGTCTGGACTCAATGAATCCCATTATTTTTTTGGTTCTTTCTTTCAGCTGTTTAAGTCTTACCCCATCAGAGAGAATCTTCTGTTTTCTTTCCTTCAAATCAAGAATCTGACTGTTGAGCTCGGCAAAATCCTCGTTGCTCAGAGCTTTTGAAATCAGCTCCTTCTGTAGTTGCTCAAGCTGCAGGTCAATTTCCGAGACCGATATGTCCGATTGTGTACTGAGACACTCGTCAAGGCTGGTTCTGAATGCATTCATCACTGCATCCTTGTCCAACAACAGTCTGTTTACTGCATAGACAACTGCGTTTTTAAGGTCATCCTCATTCACCGTCCTGGAAGAACACCCATCCTGTCCATCATTAAGTCTGTGTTCGCATCTCCATACAACGGAACGGCAGCCCCTGTTATTCCATTTTATTCTCCGATAATTCTGTCCGCACTGACCGCATACCACAATTCCGGAAAGGGCGTATTTACTTGAATACTGTTTTCTTCTTTCAACACTGGAAGCGGCCATAGCTGATCTTCTCGCCTTCTCCTGCTGAACCCTTGTGAAAACCTCCCTTGAAATAATAGGCTCGTGACTGTTTTCAACATAATACTGTGTCACTTCCCCGTTGTTTTTCTTCCTCAGTTTTTCAAGAGGATCCAGGGTATAGGTTTTCTGCAGCAAGGCATCTCCCATGTATTTTTCGTTTGAAAGAATCTGAGCAATGTTCGTGTCATGCCATTTGGTACGCCCTGCTCCGTTACGGATTCCGTCCCCCTCAAGCCCCTGAGCAATTTTCCTTGTTGATTTGCCTTCAAGGTACTCCCTGTAGATTCGTCTGACTGTTTCAGCCTGCTCGGGAACAATCACAAGCGGACCGTTTTTCTCAAGTCGGGTATATCCAAGAAATCTGTTATGGTTGACCATGACCTGTCCGTTCTGATACCTGAACTGCACGCCCAGGCTGACGTTCTTTGACAGTGACTCGCTTTCCTGCTGTGCGAGGGACGCCATGATTGTAATCATGATTTCACCTCTTGATTCCATGGTGTTGATGTTTTCCTTTTCAAAAACAATCGGTATATGCTTTTCCTTCAGCTGGCGTACATACTTCAGACAATCGATTGTGTTCCTTGCAAAACGGCTGATTGATTTTGTGATAATCATATCAATCTTGCCGTCCATGCAGTCGTCAATCATTCTGTTGAACGCTTCTCTTTTCTTTGTGTTTGTAGCGGATAGACCATCATCAGCATAAATGCCGGCATACTCCCATTTAGGATTACCTTTGATGAAGTCGGTGTAATGCTGAACCTGCACCTCATAACTTGATTCCTGCTCCTCTCTGTCTGTTGAAACCCTACAGTAGGCAGCAACCCTTATTTTTGTTTCCTGGGTCAGCTCCCTGTTTCCGAACGTCTTCCTGACGGGAATCACGGTAACATTGGGTGAAGTCGGTCTTGGTACTGTCATGCTTCTTTCTCCTTTATCAGTGTGTACAGGTATTCTGCCTGAAGTTTAGGGTCATCAAAGGATGTTTCTGCCTTAGAGATCTGAAACTCGGTCAACGGCAGAAAAACCTTCTCACGGTGCTTCAGCTTGTCTTTCCCAAGTCTTGAAACTCTCTCTTTTCTCTCTTTCTGCACTGACTCAAACAAAGCGTTTTCTATAATCTGTGGATAACCATCACAGCCGGTATAGACCGGATTTTTCAGCATGGTCTTTATTGCGTTGAAGCTGGATTCTATTGTGGAAACCTCATGTGCCTTCTGAAGGGTCATTCCTGAAACATAGGACTCATAAAGAACCTTCAGTTTCCGTGCCTGTATATCATCAATCTGAAGCTTTCCGTTTCCTATTCTGTATCCGTAAGGTATGTAGGCCATCAGATTTTCTCCTTGAGATCAAGTCCGCACTTAAGTGAAAAGACAATCTCTGACCTGGACTGAACAAGAACATGGTCAACGAATCTGTCAAACAGCTCTCCGTCAAAATCAGTCATCATCTTTGCAGAATCTGCAAAACGATAAAGCTCTGCAGCCGAATCTGCCTGCTCCGACAATCCGTCTATGCCTTGCAGAAGACTCTGCCGTCTGCGCGTGATAGCAGATGCCTGTAAAAGCAGTTCACTGTTTTCCCTGGCATAGACAGAAGGCTCAATGAAGTTCTGAGCAACAAGAGATGAAAGGGTTTCTCTTTTCCTGAGGTTTTCATCTGCCTGCTCCTTAAGTCGTACCAATTCTGCCGATCTGTCGGACTCAACAATGCTCCTTCTACCCTGCAGATACGGTTTCAGTATTATTTGTGCTGAAAAAATCAGCTTGTTCATCATTGTTGTAAACGCAGCTTCCAGTGCATCACATCTTATAGCCTTCACGGAACAACCAACCGTTTTGTTTATGTGTCCACAGCATATGAGCGTTGGATAACTGTAACTGCCGTTATAGACGATTCTTCTTTTGAATCTAGAACCGCACTGACCGCAGATGACTTTTCCGGAATATGAGTACCTGTTAAGAGATTTTGAAGAATCACCGGTACGCCGGTTTGCAATGAGCTGTTGAACCGTTTCAAACACTTCCTTTGCAATAATCGGCTCATGATGATCCGTCATATAATACTGTTCTCTTTCTCCTCTGTTGGTTCTATGGACAAAGTGCTCATCGGAATATGTCTTCTGAAAAAGGCAGTCGCCAATGTATTTTTCATTCGTAAGCAAAAGCATGACTGAGTTTTCATTCCATATCCTGCTTTTTCGTGGCTTGATTCCCTTGCTGTTCAGAATGTCGGCAATCTGATAACAGCCCATGCCGTTCATGGCACAGTCATAAATAAAACGGATGGTTTCGGCTTCTTCCGGGACAATGCTGAAAGCACCGCCACTGACCGAATATCCGAAGGGAACGCATCCAAGTTTATAGGTACCATTGAGAAATCTTTGTCTGGCACCCCATCTGCAGTTTTCAGCAATGGAATGTGATTCGTCTTCTGCCAGGCTGGACATGATTGCAAGAATCAGCTCGGAGTCCATTGTTCCTGTGTCTATGTTTTCCTTTTCAAAGAAAACACTGACATTGAGTTTCAGAAGCTTTCTGACAACGGAAAGGCTATCCACTGTGTTTCTTGCCATACGGCTAAGGCTTTTCACCAGGATTCTGTCTATCAGACCCTTCTCACAATCCTGAACAAGGGCATTAAGACCATCCCTGCGGGTCATCTCGGTTCCGCTCAGAGCTTCATCATAATAAAGCCCTGCAAATGTCCATTTTGAATTGGCTCTTATCAGCTTTTCATAGTGTTCCTTCTGTGCGGAAAGGCTCTCAAGCTGGTCAGCACTGCCTGTTGAAACACGACAGTAGGCCGCAACACGCATTGTTCCTTTGAGGTTCTCAGAACTGTTGTTTTCAAGCTTAAAGACCTTATTCATAGTCAGACTATATATCCCTCTATTTCTATATATATTCAAGTTTTATTACAGATAAATCCGCTTATTGCAGGGAGAAAAATCTCATTGAATTTCCTTTTCAGAGCACAGCATTCATCAGAAGAAATCATGCCACTTTCAACCAGTGAATCTGCGTATCTTGCACAGAGCTGAAAGCTGTACTCTCTCCTATGGTCATCAAGTATCGGTTTTATGATATCCGCCATTCTTGGAAGCCCTGATTCGACCTTTGTTATCTGCATCCTTGCACCTTCTTTCCGGGCCTTCTGATGTAGCCCGGCATAAGGAAGTGCAGTAAACCGACCCCTCTATTCCCATCAGGCAAGGGGTCGGTTTTTCACTCCTACCGGTGGAGGAAATATGCAGACAGAAAACAGAATGCCGGTCAAAGGTCAGCCTTTTGCACACCAGATAAGAGCCTTTGACTTTACCCTTGAAAGATTCGGTTTCGGTACGGATGGAAGAAAGAAAAGCAACGGAGTCGCCCTGCTGATGGAAATGGGATGCGGAAAGACACTTGTCGGTATCGCCGTATCCGGCTTTCTTTATCGCTCACACATGTCCCATATAGGACGTGTTCTCATTGTCTGTCCTCTTTCAATTACGGATGTGTGGAAAACCGAGTATGCCCTGTTTGCGGATTTTCCATATAAGCTTACGATCCTCACCGGCTCATCGGATAAGAAGAAAGAACAGATTCTTAACTCACGTATGGACACTGACGGCAGTCTTCAGATTCTTGTGGTCAACTATGAGAGTGCATGGCGGCTTGAAAAGGAACTCCTGGATTTTGAACCGGATCTTGTCATATGCGATGAAGGACACAAAATCAAGGAATCACACACAAGACAGAGCAAAGCCATGCACCACCTCGGAGATGCCGCGTCATGGAAACTCCTTATGACAGGAACCCTGATTACAAACAAGGAGCTGGACGTATTCTCCCAGTACCGGTTTGTGAATCCGAATATATTCGGAACAAGTTTCTACAGGTTCAGAAACACCTTCTTTGAAATGAAAGGATACGGAAATCACATTCCGGTCTTCAAAAAGGCACTGACGGATACTTTTCTGAAGAGAATGCATTGCATTGCTTTCCGCACAACCAAGGCCGAATGTCTGGATCTTCCGGATATAACTGAGGAAGTGCGCCAGGTTGAGCTTGAACCGAAGGCAATGCATGTTTACAGGGAACTTGAAAAGGAAAGCATAACCCAGCTTAAGAACAGTGAAGTTTCTGCAGTAAACGTTCTTACCAAACTGCTGCGTCTGACCCAGATAACCGGAGGCTTTGTAACAGATGACGAGGGCAAATCCATATGTGTCAGCACTGCAAAACTCAATGCTCTGCAGGACATCATCGAATCAACGGTAAATGACGGAAAGAAGCTTGTAGTCATAGCACACTTTGTATCCGAGCTGGATGCCATTCAGGAATTCCTTGAAAAGAAGGGAATCAGGTATTCGGTAATCCGTGGTGGAATCCGCAACAGGGATGAGCAGATCAAGGACTTCCAGAGCGACCCCTTGGTTCCGGTGTTCCTGGGACAGATTTCAGCAGCAGGACTCGGCATCACCCTGACAGCCGCAAGTACGATGTGTTTCTTTTCCCTCTCATACAGCATGTCCGACTTTGAACAGGCGAAGGCACGGATTCATAGAGCCGGACAGAAGGAAAACTGTCACTACATCTATCTCATTGCAAAAAACACCGTAGACAGAAAGGTTCTGCGTTCTCTCAGGAACAAGACAGATCTAGCAAAGGCACTGGTTGATGACTGGCGCAGCGGAAGAAACCCCTTCTCCGACTAATCCGGAAAGGGGGTCGGTTTTCTACACCTCGTTATAGGAGGAACCGAAAGATGAGTTCAAGCAATGAAGCGTATTCAGATGAATACGATGGGACACCTGCCGACTGGGACGCAGAACACAACTACGACACTCGGACAGGCAATGTTTACGGAGCTACGAAATGGAGCAACCCGTATTTCGCAAAACAGATGAAATCAGAAACAAGGAGCTGAAGAAGAATGGAAGAAAAAGACCTTTTTTCAATGGCCGACAGGCTCAAGGAACTGAAGGACAACAAAAAGAACCTTGATGCACAAAGCAAACAGCTCGGAGCAGAGATTGAGGAACTCGAACTCTCACTCTCCGATGCAATGGCGACTGCTGAAGTCGATAAGTTCAGCCGTAACGGGAACACTTTCTATCTGACATCAAGGCTGTTTGCATCACCGAATGCAGGTATGAAGGACGATATGATCAGTGCTCTCAGAAAAAACGGCTATGGAGAGCTTGTCACGGAAACGGTCAATGCGAACACACTCGCAAGTTTCTGCAAGGAGCTGATGGCAGAGAACGGAGACGTGCTGCCTGAATGGCTTGCAGGAACAATCAACACTTTTGAAAAGACTTCAGTCGGAATCAGAAAGAACTGAAGAACTACAGATTCACGGAGGACATAGTATGTCAGAAAACAAAGAAATCACAAAAAGCACTTTCAACGCACTCGCAGATACATCTGCGTTCAAAGAAGCAATGGACGAATGCCAGGGGATGGAATTCACCCCGGACAAGGTAAGGATACCTGCCGGCGGAGGAAGTGCGTTTGAACTCCCAGGAGACGGAGAAGAATCTGAGCTTGTAAAGGACATCACAGGAGTCATCATTTCAAGCCATCCGGTAAATGCGTACTTCAAGGAAAAGTACACAGGAGGGAACAATCCGCCTGACTGTGGCTCATTTGACGGAATCCATGGACATGGATGCCCCGGCGGAATGTGTGCTGAATGCCAGTTCAATGCATTCGGCAGCGGCGAAGGAAAGTCCAAGGCATGCAAGAACCGCAGAATGCTCTACATCCTGCGTGAAGGCGAACTGTTCCCTATCATGCTCGCTCTGCCTACGAGCAGTCTCAAGGAGTTCAGTCAGTATGCAAAGCGTCAGCTTTCAAAGGGAAGAAAAATCAGTGGCCTGGTCACAAGAATCTCACTCAGAAAGGCAACCAACTCTACGGGAATCACCTACTCCCAGGCAGTATTCACAATGGTAAGAAGTCTTACACAGGATGAGAAACAGGCAATACTCCCTGTCATTGAACAGATTAAGGAATATACCGCCAACCTTACGACTTCCGTCATTTCACAGTTAATTGAACCGGTACCCGATCCCGAGTCCGGTGAAATCGTCAAACCTCTCGTTTGATTCCTCCTATCTGACAGCGGGTATCCGAAAGGGTGCCTGCTGTCTTCATCTTCTCAATCCAAGAGGTAATTCATGGAAAATGTTAAATACACATGCGTCACCGATGTCCAGGGCATCAGGGGCTACATCAGAGACCACAAGTCGGTTGCATTCGACTTTGAAACATCCCCGGATGAGGCATTCCGCAATGAAGAACGCTCTGCCCTGGATTCACACAAGAGCCACATCGTAGGATGCAGTTTTTCCGTACAGGAAGGAACCGGTATATATGTTCCGGTTGAACATCTCATCGGTCAGAATATCAACAAAGAGGAGTTCTTCGGATTTCTCCTTGAATTCCTTACAGACAGGAATATCACAAAAATTGCCCACAACATTGCCTTTGAAAGCCAGTTTGCATATCACAAAGGCATAGTCATCCAGAAGCCTGTATATGACACAATCTGTGCATCTCAGATGACACTCAAGAGTAACTACGAATTCAGAACGCTTTCCGATTCGGGTCTGAAACACCTGGCTGACAGTCTTCTCAACGACCCGATACCCACTTTCAGCGAAGTCACATCCGGACGGTTCTTTGATGAGCTTGACCCACAGGATTATGAAACAGTCAGATACGGTGCGGCAGACTCCGACTATGCACTGCGCCTTTATCATAGATTCAACGGATGGTTTACACAGTACCTTCCCAAACACAAATTCATAGTTGAGGAAATCGAGTCCCCCACTGCAGTCTATCTCGGCATCATGAAGCATAACGGAATACCTGTGGATACGACCCTGATGCTCAGACGCAAGGAAGAAGCAGAACAGAAACTGCAGGAAATCGGAACGCACATTCATGACATCATCGGTGATGTTGAGATAGGTGCCAACTGCAGTACACAGGCCTTCAAGAACTATCTGTACAAGGATCTCGGACTACCCTGCCCGAAGTTCACAGCCACTTCAAGGGAGGCAGCAGACGATATGACAATGACTCTGCTCAAGGAGTGGTGTGATGATAACAGACCAGAATTGTCTGAACTCTTCACCCTAGTCCAGGAATACCGCAAGTGGGGCAAGATCATCTCGACATACATCACAGGCTACATGAAATACATCAACCCCGTTACAGGGTGTATCCATCCTGACATTTTCGCTCTCTCAACGGAAACAGGCCGCATGAACTGCAGAAACCCCAATGCTCAGAACATGCCTAGGAAAACAAATGACCCTGTCGGCATCCGCAACTTCATAAAGGCTCCGGAAGGCTGTCTTATCATCAGCCCGGACTTCTCCCAGATTGAACTCAGGGTTGGAGCATTCTACTGTCGGGATCCAAGGATGCTTGAAACCTATCGCACAGGAGGTGATATACACGCAGCAACGACCTCAGTCATCTTCGGATGTACATATGAGGAAGCCCTGGACAAGCAGCGTGATGGCTACAAGGAACAGCGGACAATAGCCAAAAATGTAAACTTCGGAACATTCTATGGACTCTTTGCAAAGGGGCTGCAGAAAACCCTTAAGTTCAAAGCCGGAGTAGATAAATCACTGCAGGAGTGTCAGGAGATACTTGATAACCTCAAATCAGGATACAAGGGGCTCACCAAATGGCAGGAAGAAACCAAGATTGAAGCAGCAGAGCGCATGTTCACTGAAACCTGGCTTGGCAGAAGAAGATATCTTCCGGATATCAGATCCGAAGAATGGGGAAAAAAGAGCTTTGCCGAAAGATGCAGTCTCAACACTCCTATTCAGGGTACTGCCGCAGACATACTGAAACTCGCAGTTTCAAGAATCCTTGAAGGTCTTCCCTCCCGTCCCTGGCTCAAACCCATCCTGCAGATTCACGATGAACTTACATTCATCATCCCCGAAGACAAACTAGATGAGGCTGTGTCTTTTGTCAAATCATGCATGGAAGTTCAGCCATTTCCCGAATTTGATCTGCCACTGGTTGCCGAGGCATCCGCCGGATACACATTCGGAACAATGGAGGAACTGGAATGAGCGATATCTATCACAACAATTCCGGTTGCTATGATCCGACAGCAGGACTGGCACTTTCAAACATCCGCAAAGAGGAGCGGAAGAAGAACACGGAAGACCGGCAGACTGAGCTCAGAAACAGACCCTTTGTATATATCTGTTCCAAATACGCAGGGAATACCGAGGTAAATATCTGGAGAGCTATAAACTTCTGCAGATATGCCATCAGCAAGGGCAAGATTCCCATTGCAAGTCACCTGCTCTATCCGCAGATTCTTGATGACAAAAAACCTGAACAAAGGGAAATGGGACTTCAGTTTGGACTCGCACTTCTTAGTATCTGCACAGAGGTATGGGTATTCAACGAAAACAGAGAGCTGTCAGAAGGAATGCGCTCTGAAGTCAGATTTGCAAGGCAGACAGGAAAGCCTGTCAGGTTTTTCGATTTTAAGGAGATGAAGATATGACAGTAAGTGCACAGGAAGTAATAAATGCTCTTTTCAACCCCTCGGATACAGTGTGTCTCAGGGTCTTTGATGACAAAAAGAAAGGAGTCTTCAAAGGGTGCAAAATCGAAACCCCTGCCGGAAAGTTCGCATCAGTCATTGATACCCTGAAAGAACACAATGCAAAAAACAGAGGAATCTTCTATGTCGTAAACTTCGGAGGACATGAAGATAAGGACATAAAAAGAATCAATGCCCAGTTCGTTGAAATTGATGACAAGTCATTTGAGCAGCAGATGCAGCTGATTGAAGCATTCCCCCTCAAGCCTTCAATGATTATCAAAACAAGAAAGTCCCTGCATACATACTGGTTCATGGATAATAGTGCACAGGTTTCAAGATTCCGCACACTTCAGAAGGCACTTGCACGACACTTCGGAGGAGATCCGTCTGTTGTCAATGAAAGCCGTGTTCTCAGGCTTCCGGGTTTCAACCACTGCAAGGAAGAGCCCGTCCCTGTTGAATGCATCCTGTTTCATCCCGAACGCAAGTATTCTCAGAATCAGCTTCTTGAGCATCTTTCCTTTACAGAAGAGGAAAAACCGAAAACAGGAATGACAGGACATGGGACACAGAAAGGTCTTGATATAGTCCTGCGTTCCTGTGATTTTCTCAAACACTGTAAAGAGAATGCCGGCAGACTCAGTGAAAGTGACTGGTATGCCATGATTACGAATCTGTCGGTCTTCAAGGGTGGATATGAAGCCGTTCATGAATTGTCCGGAACTTACCCCGGATATTCCAAAGAAGAAACAGATGCGAAGATATCACATTTTCTGGAAAGCGGAACCAAGCCGATGTGCTGCAGGACCATTGCAGAAAAAGGCTATGTCTGCCCTCATCTTGATGACGGAACATGTACCTGCAGAAGTCCGGCAGCCAGATGCTACGTTCCTCTTGATACGGATACATTGACCACAATCATAAAGGATCTTCCAAGGACAGACAAGGAAATAGAGGACATCAAGACAGCCAAGACCTTTGTCGAGGACTATCTCTTCAATGTGGATTCCGTGACAGCACAGGCTCTCATAACGTACGAATTGAGATACCGTTTTGATTTCAGAAAAGAGGATATCCGTCCTCTGCTCTCTCTGCATAAAGAACTGTACCGACACCTTCAGAGTTCAAGCGATGCCCTGAAAAACAAGTCATCCGTTCCGGTTCCGGATTGGTATGAGATGACCGAATCGGGTCCGAGGCTGATGCCCGGAATTCTTGCAAAGCATATGGCTGACAATGAGAATACGTTCTACGCCGCTGAAGAATACCATCATTATGAAGACGGGGTGTACCGCCGGATGTCAGAGCTTGAGGCACGGAACACTGTCCGTGAGAAACTGCTCCTGCAGTATGCAAAACTCAGTCAGATAACAGATGCCGAAGGCCAGTGGAAAATGCAGATTACAAAGGACATGAAGGATCTCAATCCCAATCCGTTTGTAATCAACCTGAAGAACGGCCTGTACAACATTCTGGAAGACAGCTTCAGCGAGCATACTCCGTCCTACCCTTCCACTGTTCAGCTCAATGCAAGATATGTTCCCGGCTCCGAGTGTCCCCGTTTCATGGCGTTCCTTCATGAAAGCCTTCCTGATGACCAGATACCTCTTGTCCAGGAGATGCTCGGTTATTTTCTCATCCCGACTCAAAGATGTCAGAAGTGCTTTCTGATAGTCGGTGTTCCAGGTGCAGGAAAATCAAAGCTTCTGCAGGTGCTGAACGAGGTCCTTCTGGGAAAGGAAAACGTATCCAATGTCACATGGCAGGCACTGAACGAACGTTTCAAGCCTGCAGAGCTGTACGGCAAGCTTGCAAACATCTTTGCAGACCTGCCTACAAAGAACATCGATGACAACGGAATTTTCAAGGCACTTGTCGGAGAAGACTACATGACCGTGGAAAAGAAGAACAAGAACCCGTTTTCCTTCCTGTCTGTTGCAAGGCTCATGTTTTCATGCAACAGCATTCCGAAGAACTATGGCGACAAGTCTGACGGATTCTACAGACGCCTTATCATCATACGGTTTGAGAAGACAGTTCCCATTGAAAAGCGGGATCCAAGCCTTATTGAGAAATTCCACAGCGAAGCTGAAGGAATACTTCTGTTCGCAATAGACGGTCTGAAAAGGCTGATTTCCAGGAACTGGATATTCAGTGAAACCGAAAGAAACAGAAATGAGCTTGTAAGGTACAAGGAGGACAGCAACAGCGTTCTCGCATTCATAAAGGACTGCACCGTGCTTGATGAGACAAGCGAGGTGTCAACCATGGAAACATACAACGCATACAAGACCTACTGCGAGAAGTGCGGGCTCAGTCCGTACTCGCAGAAGAACTTCACCCAGGAAATCAGAAACAGCTGTCCTTCACTCATTTACGGTAAAGACAAGATAGGCAGAAGACACACCTGGAGAGGACTCAGACTGGAGGAATACCTTGACTGAAAGAATGTACCAGAGGAAAAACAGGGATTTTTGCCACCATTTGCCACGAAAAATCCTATCTCTTTTTATATTTATAAAATTTCGCAATCAAATTTTCAGAAAATTTTTGAATACAATAGAAAATTTCGTGGCAAAAAACCCCCTTTCGTGGCAAATGACTGTGTCAGGAGGCTCTGCCAATGGCTGAAAGAGATATCGTCAGAAAAATCAGAGCCTATCTTGCCACTATTCCTGCCGCTTTCTCGTGGAAAGAACATGGCGGAATGTATGGAACTGCCGGCATTCCTGATGTCATCTGCTGCATCAGAGGAAGATTCGTTGCCTTTGAAGTAAAAGTGCCTGGAAACAAGCCCACTGCTCTGCAGGCTTCAGTCCACCGGAAAATCAGAAACGCCGGAGGAATTGTTGCTGTGGTCTACAGCGTTGATGACGTCAAGGCTGTCATAAAGGAGGTGCTTGAGTGCTGACGCAATCAGGATGCAGGCACCTTGCCGTAGCAATAGTTCAGGCCGCAGTGGATGACTGGAAGAAGACAGATGCCGTGTGTGCTCAGATACCGGACAACAGAATAGCCAACTGCGAAAAGAAGAAACTGGAAGAATTCTTTCAGAGTGAGTGGTATCAGACTCTGAGAGCGTTCGCAGAAGACGTGATACCACCTGATATGATGGAGGTACTTGAAAATGACAAATAAGGAATTTCTGCAACAGGCATTCTTCCTGGACAGAAAGATCAAGGCAAAGGAAAGACAGCTGGAATCCCTCAGAGCTCACGCAGAATATATGTCTCCCAGGCTCGGAGATAAGGTGCAGGCCAGTCCGTCAAGCCGGTCATATCTTGAGGATACCACCATCAGAATCATTGAACTTGAAGATTGGATAAAAGAACAGATTCAGGAGCTTGTCAGAATGAAGAAGGAAATCTCGGAAGCCATCAGATCTGTTGGAAATATCGAATACGAAACCGTCCTTGAGATGCGCTACCTCTCTTTCATGAGCTGGGAAGAAATCACTGCAAGAATGAACTACGGGTCAAACTATGTGTTTCAGATTCACAGACGTGCTTTGAATCTTGTCCATATCCCGGAGGACAAAGCATAGTAAAATACACTTGAACTCACATTCCGTTTAATAGGAAACTACAATTGCAAAGCCGGAAGGATGAAAAAGACCTTCCGGTTTTTTATTGCCGGAGGTTTTCATGCCGTACAAACCCATGCGTCCGTGTTCGTATCCTGGCTGTCCTGCTCTGACTGACGGTCAATACTGTCCCAGACATAAACGTCTTATGGATGCTCAGTATGACAGAAGAATGCGTGACAGAGGTTCAAGGGAATTCTACTCATCGTACGCATGGAGAAAAAAACGTAGCGAGTTTCTTATTGAGCACCCCATCTGTGAATGCTGCAGACGAAAGAGAGCGACTCTTGTGGATCATATCATTCCGATAAAACAAGGCGGAGCCCTTCTTGAAGACAGCAATCTGCAGGCACTGTGTGCTTCATGTCATGGAGCAAAAAGCATACGTGAAGGTTCAAGATTTGGAAAATAAAAAAGGTTTCCCTTCAGACCGCTTCCGCTAATAACAGCAAGGATTTACGGAGGAAACCTCAGCGCCAATCTGAACATCTAAACAGCGAATCGATTTCGCTGACGTTAGGTGCCAGAATGATGCTTTCTCTTATGATAGGGCAGATGATTTCATAAGTCAATTGAGACCCCCCAGGGGCGGTCTGAATCTCTGTGAGGCATTTCTGTTACACCGGGCGGCAACCCTCACGCGCAAAAACTGAAAAACAAACGGGGTATTAACCCCTGGAGAAAAAAACATGGCAAAAGACGGTACTTGCCGTGGCGGTCCGAGACCGGGATTAGGTCGGCCGTCAAAGGCATTGAAAGACAAGATAACGGAGGGGAAAGCGGCCAACGCCCTTGTTCTTCCTTCCCCTGTCGAGTTTGAAGGGGAAGATATTCCTGAACCGAAGGACTACATGCTGGACGAGCAGAAAGGCGGAGAAAAACTCCGTGCCAGAGAAGTATTCAGGGAAACGTATCTGTGGCTCAAGGCCCGTGGGTGTGAGAAGCTCGTATCCCGACAGCTGCTGGATCAGTACGCAATGGATGTAGCACGATGGATTCAGTGCCAGAGAGCAATAAGCCAGTTCGGTTTTCTTGCAAAACATCCCACTACCGGAGCGGCAATCGCCTCCCCTTATGTTGCAATGAGCAGAGAGTTCTCAAAGCAGATGAATGCCAACTGGTACCAGATATATCAGGTAGTCAGAGACAACTGCTCGGTTGAATACGGCAGTACTGCACCGCATGAAGATGACTTCATGGAAAAGCTGCTGTCCTCACAAGGAAAATAAATGGAAAACAGAATACTTACTCTCGGAAGCCTGTTCGACGGCTCAGGCGGATTTCCGCTCGGTGGTCTGCTGAACGGTATAAAACCTCTGTGGGCATCTGAAATAGAACCCTTTCCGATAAGAGTTACAACAAGACGATTCCCGGAAATGAAACATCTGGGAGATATCTCAGGAATTAAGGGTTCTGAAATAGACCCTGTGGACATCATCACATTCGGCAGTCCATGCGTTGACATGAGTATTGCCGGTAAACGTGAAGGCCTGAATGCAAGTCGTTCAGGTCTCTTTTTTCAGGCTGTCCGTATTGTCCGTGAAATGCGAGAGGCAACGGAGGGCAGATATCCAAGGTTCGTTGTCTGGGAAAATGTCACAGGTGCATTCTCTTCAAACAAGGGTGCCGATTTCAGGGAAGTAATACAGGAGATTGTGAATGTCAGATACAAGAAGGTGTCAGTTCCTCAGTCTGAGAAATGGCATACAGGCGGACTTATCGTGGAGGATGATTTCTCTCTCGCATGGCGTGTATTCGATGCCCAATACTGGGGAGTCCCCCAGCGCAGAAAGAGAATCTACCTTGTCGCAGATCTTACAGGTGGGTGTGCCGGAAAAATACTGTTTGAGTCCGAAGGCCTGTCAGGGAATACTGCGCAGAGCTTCTTCCAGGGGAAAACAGCTTCCCCTGGTTCTTTTGAAAGCTCTGACGAATCAGGCACTTGCATAGCAGTTGAAAACCATGGAGCAGACAGCAGAGTAAAACTGTCAGATGGCAACAAGGTTCAGACCCTCACCTCCCGGATGGGAACAGGTGGCAACAATGTGCCTATGCTTCTGAAAATCAGATGCGGCAAAGAAGGCGGAGGCAAAGGACCGCTTGTTCAGAAGGACAAGTCAGCCACTATATCCTGCAACAATGACCAGACACTGTTTGAACCCAGGGTCTATGGAATCTGCAGCAAAGGCAGCAATGCAATGCTGTCCGATAATCCGAAAGCCGGATTCTACGAAGCAAAGACAACAAGAACACTTGATGCCAACGGGGGAAGTCCTTCCTGCAACCAGGGCGGTATGGCCGTAGTTGCCATAGAAGGCAACGGCGCAAGACCGTCCCATAAAGGAGACGGATTCAGGGAAACAGACAAGATGTATACCCTGAACACAGTAGAACAGCACGCAGTAGCCTATGGAATCGGCAGAACCGTTTTCTGTCAGGCATACAATTCTCTCTTCAGTTTCCCGATTGAGGTGGAAAAGGCACAGACTGTTCTTGCTACCGGTCCTGGTGCTGTTGCATCTCCATCTTATGGAATAGACAGAGCGGCCTTCAATCAGGGAAAGAATGCAAAATTCGGAATTGCTGTCGAAGAGGAAATACAGCCACCTATCGTGGCAAGAGGTCCGGGTGCTGTGGCTGAGGCACACTTTTGCTCAAGCAAGGCATCTTATTTTACAAATGCAGTAAAGGAACAGGCCGGCACTCTGTGTGCAACTGATTATAAAGACCCTCCGATAGTAAATGATGCAGATGATGCGAAGTATATAGTAAGACGGCTCACACCGACTGAGTGTGCCAGACTGCAGGGCTTTCCTGACTGGTGGTGCTCAGACCTTGATACCGAAAATCCTACAGAAGAAGAACTCTCCTTCTGGAAGGGCGTGTTCAGCACTTATTCAAAAGTAAACGGAACAAAAGACAAGTCAGAAACTCAGATTATCAAGTGGCTCAGAAATCCTCATTCTGATGCCGCCGAATACAAGATGTGGGGCAATGGCGTGGCTCTTCCATGTGTAATGTTCGTCATGTCCGGCATCTCATACTTCGCAAGTCATAACGAAACAGGAGAAACAGACAATGTTTGAAAAAGTAAATCCTAACCACCCTGACAAGATTGCAGACAGAATTGCAGGTGCAATTGTGGATCTTGCCTACAGGGATTCAGACAAGGCACGCATAGCCGTTGAGGTTCTTATCGGTCATGGAATCTGCCATATCATTGCAGAAACATCGGTGAGAATTGACCCCGAGGATGTTGCCGCAATTGTTCTTAGAATTGCAGGAAATCTTGAGGTCGACTATTCGGAAATACCTCAGGATCATCACCTTGCAAGAAACCAGGAAAAGGAAATCAGATGCGGAGATAACGGAATCTTCAAAGGTATGCCCGTAACGGATGAACAAAGAAAACTCACTGCAATTGCCAGACATATCTATGACGAATATGAATACGACGGCAAGTACATCATTGACAAGGACAGACTGATAATCTGCCAGAGCAATGCATGGAATGAGGATTTGAGAAATGAGTATCCTACAGCCGAAATCAACCCTCTCGGTCCCTGGACCGGTGGAACGGATGTGGATAGCGGAGCAACCAACCGTAAGCTCGGTTCCGACATGGGTGACTCAATCACCGGTGGCGGACTTCATGGAAAAGACCTCTCAAAGGCTGATGTATCCGTGAACATATACGCTTTCCTGAAAGCCCAGGAGACAGGGAAACCGGTTCAGCTTTGCTGTGCTATCGGAGATACAAGGATTGACGGAATCCCTTATACGCAAATCGTTGATACTGCCCGAAAGTACATAGACAGTCTCGGCGGATTTGAGAAGTTTGCAGAATGGGGGCTCATCAGATGAAACAGTCAAACACTCAATACTATCTTGCTGATATAAACACCCTGATTCCTTATGCCCGCAACTCAAGAACACACACTGACGAGCAGGTAGCACAGGTTGCAGCTTCAATAAAGGAGTTCGGATTTCTCAATCCTGTGATTATTGCGGAAGACAACACCATCCTTGCGGGCCATGCAAGAGTCCTGGCAGCAAGAAAGCTCGGACTTGATAAGGTTCCCTGCATCAAGGCTGAGAACCTTACTGAGGCTCAGAAGCGCGCCTACATCATTGCAGACAACAAGCTCAGTTTGAATGCCGGATGGGATGAAGAACTGTTGGCTGTGGAAATCTTCGACCTCAAGGAGGAAGCCTTTGACCTTTCGCTCCTGGGGTTTGACGATAAGGAACTGGACAAGCTCCTCTCCCCTTCCGGCGAAGACATCAAAGACGATGACTTTGATATTGATGAGGAACTGAAGAAACCTGCAGTCACGAAAGAAGGCGATCTATGGACCATCGGAAGGCATAGGCTTCTGTGTGGAGACAGTACACTTCCTGCAAGTTTTGAAAAGCTTATGGACGGACGCAAGGCAAACCTTGTGGTCACAGATCCCCCGTACAACGTCAACTACGAAGGCAGTGCCGGGAAAATCAAGAATGACAATATGGGAGATGCAGATTTCCACACATTCCTCCTATCGGTGTTTAAACGCCTTCATGAAAACATGGCAGGTGATGCATCAATATATGTGTTCCACTCAGACACCGAAGGGCTCAATTTCAGAAGTGCCTTTGACGAGGCAGGCTTCTATCTTTCCGGTTGCTGCATCTGGAAGAAACCTTCACTGGTTCTTGGGCGCAGTCCTTATCAGTGGCAGCACGAACCCTGCTTGTTTGGCTGGATGAAGAACGGTAAGCACCAGTGGTATGCAGACAGAAAGCAGACAACAATCTGGGAATTTGAGAAGCCTAAGAAAAATGATCTTCATCCGACAATGAAACCTGTGCCGCTTATTGCCTACTGCATTATGAACAGCAGCATGAGCAACACTCTTGTCCTCGATCCGTTCCTTGGAAGCGGAACAACCCTGATTGCCTGTGAGCAGACAGAGCGTTCCTGCTTCGGACTTGAGCTTGACCCCAAGTACTGCGATGCAATCGTAAGCAGATACATTGAGCTTACCGGAAGCACCGAAGGCATAAGCGTCGAAAGAAACGGCACAGTCCTCACCTACGAACAGGCCAAATCTCTGGTCGAGTCAACGGAGGAAAGCAATGGATAAGGTCACAGCAATAGTAACAGTGGTTCTTTGTCTGTTCGGAAGCGGTGGTATTGTCCTCTGGTTTCTGAACCGTGTTGCGAAAAAGAATGATGCCCGAGATGAGCTTTCTAAGGATGTGGCCTACATAAAGAAGAAAATCGCTGTCATACAGGAGGGCATGATTATCTGCCTTGAGAATGACTGCGTTATTTTCCACGCACTGAAAACCCATCAGATAAACGGAGACAGTGAAAAACAGGAAAAGAAGATGAACGACTACTTTCTGTCCTTCATCAAACCCGATGTAAACAAATGATTAAGGAGTAATCACTATGAATATTACAAGTTTGACATCCGGTCAGCTTACCGGTTGGGATTTTCTGATTGCCGGCATTATAGTCTGCATTACAGAGTGGATTATCAAACCCCTTCTGAAGAAGGTTCCTGAGAAAACCTATGATGTTCTTATCAGAATCATTCCGATAGTACTGGGGCTTGTTTTCTATGTTGTTCTTTTCTTCATTCAGAAGAACGGAGCATGGTACACATCTGCCCTACACGGCATAGTGGTAGGTCTTACATCTATGGGCTCCTATGAGGTCATATTGGAGACTGTAAAGAAAACAGGACTTAAAGGAATAACAGATGTGAACAATGCCGTTAAAGATGCGTTGGAGAAGGATAAGAAATGAGTTCATATTTATCCATCGGTGTTCTCGCAGGATGCATTATTCTGGCCATTGTACTTTTCTCAAAACTGAAAAAACTGATCAGGGCTGAAAAGGAACTTGAGATTCTCAGGCAGAACAATGAAAAGCTTGTATCCAGGCTGGACAGCATTGTTGAAACCCAGGAAAAGATATCGGAGATTCAAAATGAAAAAACACCTGAAAAGAAGAAAGCTCCATCCAGTGGTGACAGTTCTTCTCGTCTTGACCGTCTTAACAGCATGCAGAAGCAGTAACGTCGTTTCTGAAAGCACATCATATCAGGATGCTCTGATAAACATGATCCCGTCTCTGCCAGAAGTTCCAGACATTCCGGTTCTGAACTGGCAGTTCAGGGACGGTCTGTACTGTCTTTGCGAATCAGATGTAGATCTCTTTCTGGATTACAAGGAAAACACCCTGCCTTATTTCAGATGGGAACTGCAGCAGTATCAGAGGAAACTTGATGCCGTACTCAGTGCTTTCTGATTTAAATTATTATCACATATGGACTTGATAATAGTTTCCTCCTGAGTGATGTATATACACACAAATACTTTACATGGAGGAAATTACATGGCAGCTAAGAAGAAAACAGACAAGCTGACAATCAGCATTCCGAGAAACGGATTGACCGACAGGGAACTTGAAAACCTCAGGGCAATAGTCAATACCAAGCAGAGTCTTATAAAAAAGGCTTTTAATACCGACAGCCTTGAGATAGTTGCAGATGAACAGACAATCAACTTTCCGTGGTTTCCGTCTGATTCCGAAGAAAACGTGAATCTGTACATCTTCTTCATTACATCCCTTTGCAACCTTGCCCGAAAACTGATCAGGGTAAATGCGAAGGAAGAAAAGACAGTAGACAATGAAAAGTACGCATTCAGGTGCTTTCTTCTCCGTCTTGGGATGATTGGAGGACAGTACAAGAACACACGCAAGCTTCTGCTTAAGAACTTCACAGGTTCTTCTGCCTTCAGACAGGCAAAGGAGAGCACATTATGAATAACACCATCAATTCGGCTCTTCTGAAAAGACTGAAGGAAACCTACAAGGAAGGAACACGTGTCCAACTTGAGAACATGGATGATTTTCAAGCCCCTCCCAAGGGAACAAAAGGTAGTGTTCAGTTTGTGGATGATATCGGAACAATCCATGTGAAATGGGACAATGGCAGTACCCTCGGTCTTGTATACGGACAGGATTCATGTTGGATTCTACGCACTGTCACAACGGTATGCTACGGAGAAAAAAGAGTATGGGATTCAAGAGAAGATGCCATGTCTTATTTCCTTGAGGGCATTCTCAACTGTGAAGGGTCTGAAAGAGACAGATATGCTACAGTCTATGCAGGACTGAAAAACGGTGATGACTATGTCACTGACGGAGACTGACTATGACAGAAAAAATCAAAGAACAGATTCTCGCAGTCAGAGATACAGGCAGAACCAACATGTTTGATACAAACATGGTACAGTTGATTGCCTTTCAGATGGAATTCCACGAACTGGTTGATTTCATAGAGACAAACCGCTCGGACTATGTACGTTTCATTATGACTGGAAAATAGTGTAACTTATTCAGACATAATAACTTGCTATCTTTTCCGAATAGAGTGATATATACACTACAAGGAGAAAAGAAATGAAAGAAAACAAGTACTTCACAAACCTTCCTGAAAGCGGAGAAGCAAGTGGAACATACAAAGCCCTCTGGGCATACAGACACAGCCTTTCAATGAAGCTGGACGAGCTTGAACTCACTGATTTCCTTTGGAAAAACGAGGTCAAGGATTTTGTTCAGGCTCTTAGAAAAGCCGAAATCAAGAGCTTCATTATAACAAACCACAGCACAGGGCTGATGGAAATGATGCACCTCCTTTCAGAAAACGGATGCGTTCTTACAGGACTTGCAAACGTACCAAGACCGGAAACTCCATTCTCAGATGAAGAAGTGGTAAACGGAGTCAGGTTTACCCTGAACTAAGGAGATGCACATGTGGAAAGAAGGGACACTTGGTGTAAAGGGAGACATATTCCACTACTGGGTAAAACAGTATGAGGAACCTTCGCAATTCGGAATTGAAGGTGGCAGGGTTTCAAAGCTGACCCTCAAAAGACAAGGTCAGATAGTCTGCAACTATGACAGAGGTTGGGACATCAGACCTGAGGATGAGAATACGGAGATTGCTCTTCGGATTCTACTCAAAGATTACAACTGAAGTAACACTGATTACTGATTTTTAAGGACTCTGAAACGGGTCCTTTTTCTTTAGGAAAAGACATGGGAAAACATAAAGTCACAAAGTTTATGGCCCCGTCTTCCCATTACGATAAACAGAAGGCTGATTATGCCGTAGCCTTCATACAGTGTCTTAGGCACACAAAGGGAATCTGGGCTGGAAAACAGTTTACACTTCTTCCTTGGCAGGAACAGATAATTCGGGATGTATTCGGAGTTGTAAAGCAAAACGGATACCGTCAGTTCAACACAGCTTATGTGGAAATACCGAAGAAGAACGGAAAGAGTGAACTGGCTGCTGCTGTGGCACTGCTACTCTGCTGTGGTGATCATGAAGAAAGAGCTGAGGTGTATGGCTGTGCTGCAGACCGTCAGCAGGCTTCAATTGTATTTGAGGTTGCTGCAGATATGGTCCGTATGTGTCCTGCACTGAATAAAAGGGTTAAAATCCTTGCTTCACAGAAAAGGATTGTGTACCTGCCTACAAACAGTTTTTATCAAGTACTGTCGGCTGAAGCATATTCAAAACATGGTTTTAACATTCATGGTGTTGTATTTGATGAGCTTCATACCCAGCCGAACAGACAGCTGTTTGACGTAATGACCAAGGGCTCTGGCGATGCCAGAATGCAGCCTTTGTACTTTCTGATTACCACTGCAGGAACAGATACCCATAGCATCTGCTATGAAACCCATCAGAAGGCAAAGGACATTCTTGAAGGCCGTAAGCATGACAGTACTTTCTATCCGGTAATCTACGGAGCAGACGAATCCGAGGACTGGACAGATCCGAAGACATGGAAAAAGGCCAACCCATCACTTGGAGAAACCATAGGAATTGAAAAAGTGCGTGATGCCTGCAACTCGGCAAAACAGAATCCCGGAGAGGAAAACTCCTTCCGGCAGCTCAGGCTCAATCAATGGGTAAAGCAGGCTGTTCGTTGGATGCCGATGATAGCCTGGGACAAATGTGCCTTTGATGTTGATCCAGAGGAACTTGAAGGCAGGGTGTGTTACGGCGGACTCGACCTTTCCAGTACCACGGATATTACAGCCTTTGTTCTTGTGTTCCCTCCTTTGAATGAGGATGACACATTCAAGGTTCTACCCTACTTCTGGCTTCCGGAAGACAATGTCACTCTCAGGGTTAACCGGGATCATGTCCCCTATGACCTCTGGGTTCGACAGGAACTTGTGGAAACAACAGAAGGAAACGTTGTCCACTATGCAGCAATAGAAAGATTCATCACAAAGCTCGGTGAGAAATACAATATCCGGGAGATTGCCTATGACCGTTGGGGAGCAACAATGCTTGTCCAGCAACTTGAGGGTGAAGGCTTCACCGTTGTTCCGTTCGGACAGGGGTTCAAGGATATGTCTCCTCCTACAAAGGAGCTTATGAAGCTTGTTCTTGAACAGAAGATTGCCCACGGTGGGCATGAGGTTCTCAGATGGATGATGGACAACATTTTCATTCGCACTGACCCTGCAGGAAACATCAAGCCAGACAAGGAAAAATCCACAGAGAAGATAGATGGTGCTGTAGCAATGATTATGGCACTTGACCGTGCAATCCGATGCGGAAATGACACCGGAGAATCGGTGTATGACCAAAGAGGAATACTCGTGCTATAATCGATTCGAGGTGGCATATGAAAAAGACTATTGCAACACTTGTTGTTCTCCTGTTGTGTTTTGCATGTTTTGCATCTGGAAAGATAACAACGCCTTTATCCTTGTCATGGTCAGAACGTTCCGCAGCAAATAAAGTAGAATACTTGGGGAAAGTATGGCTTCAACATGAAAAAAACTATTATTTACTTTTCTTTGCTCTTTTAGATAAAAACGAGAAAGAACTAAAAGTACCAGTTTATGTTGATGTTCGCATTGTAAATTCTAATGGAGAGGAAGTGTACAATGAGACAAAAACGATCCAATCCTCGGACTACAGTGTATGGTCTTCTCCAGCTAGAGGTGAAATGACTCTTGCCTCGATAGTAATAAGGGATGATGAGATAAAACCAGCATCGAGTGAGGAAGGAACTCTTTACTTCAAGGTTTATAATCCTACTTATGTTGAGTTTGACGAAATGGATGTAGAAATCAGTAGCATACTCTATGGTGGTCTTCCTTTTGGTGCAGATTATTCAAATCCAATTGTTGTTGATCCATATGCCCTTGATGCTGATTTTGACAATCCACTTAAAGCGAAGAAACTTTATGCGGGAAAGCCTATACAGGTAACAGTTAAAATCAGTTCCATCAATTCTTCGTATGATGGTCATTATTACATTTCTGCAAGTGACTACAAATCAGGATATGGATATAGCATGAGTTCATATTACCTTTCAATTTATATTGAAGACTCTGAACTTGAAAAACTGGCAGAATACTCCAGGGATCAAAGAATAACAGTCTGTGGCTTTCTGAATACGGATGCATATTCATTGGAACTTGTTCATGCAATCATAATCAAATAGTTTTGCAATCATATTTTTGTTTTGAAGCACTTACAGAGATGTAGGTGCTTTTTTATTGCCCATTCGGGCTCAAAGGAAAGCATAAATGAAACTACCTCGACTCTTCAGAACACGGGATAAGCCTGTGCGTGATGCGACATCAGGCTCCGCGTTCAGTTTTTTTATGGGAGGTTCAACCTCCGGCAAAAATGTTAACGAACGCTCTGCTATGCAGATGACTGCTGTCTATGCCTGTGTCCGTATCCTCTCTGAAGCTGTAGCAGGACTTCCGCTGCACCTTTACAGATACAACGAGGATGGTGGCAAGGAAAAGGCCATGGATCATCCTCTGTATGGACTACTGCATGATGAGCCGAATCCTGAAATGACAAGCTTTGTTTTCAGGGAAACGCTGATGACACACCTGTTGCTGTGGGGTAATGCCTATGCACAGATAATCCGTAACGGCAAAGGAGAGATTCTTGCTCTATATCCTCTGATGCCGAACAAGATGCAGGTTGATCGCAATGATAAAGGTCAGCTCTTTTACACATACAGCCGAAGCAAAGATGAAGCAAATGCAAAAGATAACTCGACTGTTGTTCTAAAGCCTGACGATGTATTGCATATTCCCGGTCTTGGATTTGATGGGCTTGTAGGCTACAGCCCCATAGCAATGGCAAAGAATGCAATAGGTATGGCCATTGCATGCGAGGAGTTCGGAGCAAAGTTCTTTGCAAACGGAGCCTCCCCTTCCGGCGTTCTCGAACATCCGGGAATTCTCAAGGACCCGGAGAGAGTCAGAACCTCCTGGAATGCAGCCTATGGTGGTTCATCCAATGCCCACAAGGTCGCTGTTCTTGAGGAAGGCATGAAGTACACGCCTATCTCAATAAGCCCGAATGAAGCGCAGTTTCTTGAAACACGCAAGTTCCAGATTAATGAGATTGCCAGAATCTTCAGAGTCCCTCCTCACATGGTCGGAGATCTGGAAAAGAGCTCATTCAGCAACATTGAACAGCAGTCTTTGGAGTTCGTGAAATACACACTGGACCCGTGGGTAATCAGATGGGAGCAAAGCCTGTCCAGGGCTCTCTTTTCCAAAGAAGAAAAGAAAAACCTCTTTTTCAAGTTCAATGTCGAAGGTCTTCTGCGTGGTGATTATCAGAGCCGTATGACCGGTTATGCAACAGCCCGCCAGAACGGATGGATGAGCGCAAATGACATCAGAGAACTTGAGAACCTGGACAGAATTCCTGCCGAGGATGGCGGTGATCTGTATCTGGTTAACGGAAACATGCTGAGCCTTGATAAAGCAGGAGCTGCTTATCAAAACAACAATTCAAACAAGGAGGACAAGTCCGATGAAGAACAAAAAGTTCTGGAAGTGGACAAATCTGGCCGAAGATGAAAATGCAAGGGTGCTTGAGCTATACGGAACCATTGCGGAGGAGTCATGGTTTGATGATGACATCACTCCCAAGATGTTCCATGACGAGTTGTTCTCCGGCAGCGGAGACATTGTCATATGGATCAACTCTCCAGGTGGCGATTGCATCGCAGCAAGCCAGATTTATTCAATGCTTATGGATTACAAGGGCAAGGTTACGGTCAAGATTGACGGGATTGCTGCATCAGCTGCGTCCGTAATTGCAATGGCCGGAACAGAGGTGCTTATGGCTCCTACCGCCCTGATGATGATTCATAACCCCGCAACAGTAGCGTTCGGTGATCACACTGACATGCAGAAAGCGATAGAAATGCTCTCTGAAGTCAAGGAGTCCATCATCAATGCCTACGAGATCAAAACAGGTCAGAGTCGTGCAAAGCTGAGTCACCTGATGGACAGCGAAACATGGATGAATGCGAATAAGGCCATTGAGCTTGGATTCGCAGATGCCCTTCTGGAAGATGAGAAGAAAACTCACAACGAAGAGCCTTATTCCTTCTCTCAGAAACAGACCACAAATGCACTGCTCAACAAGATGGAGACAAAGGCAAAACCTGTTGTCGAACCGGTAAAAAACGGACGTTCCGTCGACTCTCTCATGGACCGTCTCAATCTTCTCAAATACTGAGATTACAAACAATTATAGGAGATTAACTCTATGACTATTACAGAACTTCGCACGAAGCGTGCTTCAGTGTGGGAAAGTGCCAAGGCTTTTCTCAATTCACACAGACAGGAGAACGGACTTCTCTCTGCCGAAGATGATGCCACCTATTCCAAGATGGAGAAGGAAATCACTGACCTCGGAGCAGAGATTGCCCGTCTTGAAAGACAGGAAGCCATTGAGGCTGAACTTAACAAGCCTGTCAATCAGCCCCTTACCGGTCAGCCCATGAAAACAGGAGACCAGGAGCCGCAGAGACTCAGAGCAACCAAAGCTTATCGTGAAGACTTCCTGAACCACATCCGTGGTAGAAAGCTTCTTCACAATGTACTCTCAACCACTCCCGGCTCTGATGGCGGATATCTTGTTCCTGAAGAGTTTGAGCGTCAGATCATCATGGCTCTTGAGGAAGAGAACGTTTTCCGCAAGATTGCCAAGGTTATCAAGACCGAGCATGACCGCAAGATTCCGGTATCTGCAGAACACTCTGTAGCTCAGTGGACAGATGAAAACGGTGCATACACCGAGAGCAATCCGACATTCGACCAGAAAGAACTGGATGCCTTCAAGCTGACAGACCTCATCAGAGTTTCTGATGAACTTCTCCAGGATTCCATGTTTGACATCGAGTCCTATCTTTCCGGCGAATTCGCACGTGCATTCGGAATCAAAGAGGAAGAGGCATTCTGCGTAGGAAACGGAACAAAGAAGCCCACAGGTCTTTTCACCGCCAACGGCGGACAGGTTGGAGTTACGGCTGCAGGTACTGCTGCAATCACAGCAGATGAGCTTATCAACCTGGTTTACTCTCTCAAGGCACCGTATAGAAAGAATGCAAAGTTCCTTCTCAACGATGCTACGGTCTCTTACATCCGTAAGCTCAAGGACGGTAACGGAGTCTACCTCTGGCAGCCCTCACTGACAGCAGGACAGCCGGATAAGCTTCTCGGATATGACCTGTACACCTCAGCATACGTTCCCACTCTTGCGGCTTCTGCCTATACAGTCGCATTCGGTGATTTCTCTTATTACTGGATTGCAGACCGTCAGAACAGAATCCTCAAGCGCCTTGTGGAGCTTTATGCAACAAACGGCCAGGTCGGATTCGTGGCTTCTCAGCGTGTAGACGGCAAGATCATCCTTCCTGAAGGAATCAAACTGCTCCAGCAGCACGCATGATGGAGGAACACATGAGTTACAACGCAAAGAACTATACCGAACAGGGAGGAGAAATCACCCACTTCGGTGGAAAGGTAATATTCGAGGAAGGCTCTCAGATTGAGGGCCTTCCGGCACCTACCATCCCTGATGCAACAACTGAGACCAAAGGTCTGGTAAAACAGGCAGTTTCCGTCACTGATGCAGCCGGAGAAACTGTGACTTCAACAGAATACAATGCTCTGCTTGCAGCCCTAAGAAGTGCGGGAATCATAGCCTCAAATGAATGAGGGAAATAGAGATGATTGTGACGCTTGAACAATTTGACGAATACACCGGTAACTATGAGAACGATCTGAAAACACAGTCTCTCAAGACTGCACTTCTTGAATCTGCTCAGGAGCTTGTCGGTGAATACCTGAGATTTGATCCCGAAACCAAGTGGGATCAGAATGTCGTTCCGGCTCTGGTAAAGACTACGATTCTGAGAATAGCAACTCTGATGCTCATGGAAGCCGGAGAGAACATCGGAATCTCAGGAAAGAGCTTCGCCGACAACTCGCGTTCATTCATAAGTTATACCAACTATTCCAAATACCTGAACCCGCTACAGACATTCAGGGAGGTATTGTTTTGAGCAGACGCATGAATGGCCAATACCAGGGAGAAAGCCTCATCAGCATTAAAGTTGATGTTGATGAGGCTATGTCTATGCTGGAGAACCTGCATGGGAATCGAAAATCCATGAGAAGGCGAATCCTCTCAGGAATCGGAACAGCGGTCAAACAGGCTGTCAAGAAAAATTATAATTCTCTGCTTAACAAACAAAGCAGAACGCTTTACAAGAGTGTAACTGCAAAAGTATTCAAGTCTGGTGCCGCAGTAAAAATATCTCCGAGAGCCCAGAAGAGCAATGTTCTCTATGGTTACGCTCTTGCAAAAGGCTCAACCATCAAGGCAAAGAATTCAGATTTCCTGACCTTCAGAATTGGAGAGAAATGGGTAAGAAAGCACCAGGTGTCACTAAAACCTGTTGATTGGATTGAAGCACCTGCCAAGCGGTACCTTCAAAGTGCATCGTACAAACAGCGTCTGGATGAGTTGGTTCAGAAGGAAATAGACAGAGCAGAAAAAGCTGCCGGGAAACATAATAATGAAAAATGAACTAACAGTGCTGAATGCACTTCAAACTGTCATTCAAGGACAGCTGAATGAGCATCTTTCAGAAGGTTTGCCGACTATAAGTGACAGGAACGTAACAATTGACTTTCCTGATACGGATCTGATGCCAATGAAAACGATGCTTTATATACAGCCGAATTGGGCAGACTATGAGAACTTATCTACGGAATCAGACCTATCAACCTTTGGAATCTCCGTGTTCATCTTATGCAAGAAGGATACTCAGGAGAATCTGACAAAGAAGATATACGGATACTTCAATGCCCTCTATTCTCTGCTACGCACTAATATTTCTCTTAATGGCGAGGTGGACTTTGCAAGCATTACAGATGCTGACTTCTACCCGGCAGTTGAAGGGAATAAGAACGTTCAGGCGATTGAGATTACGATAGCCGTTTCCTACACCAAGGACTTTTAGTGATAGTTACCTAATCATGGCAGAACAGAACATGAGAAGAAACATAAGTCCAACGGAAACAGCGAAAATGATGAGAAGAATTCTGATCGTTTTGAACAGTTTGTCTTTTTCGTCCATGGCACAAGTATACACTCACATTTTTACTACCAACAAGGAGGATTATTATGTCATATCGCGTTGGCGCAGGTTCTGCCTGCCAGGCGGGCAAGCAGAATGCGTGGGGAACACCGGTCGTACCGGACACCCTTATAAACATGACAGGTGAATCTATAAAGGTCACCGTCGAGAAAGGGGATGAAGGAAATCTCCTTGCTTCAAAAACCGCAAATCAGAGAGACACCATGTCCATCAAGGTGGATGGCAGCATCAATACTGTCCTCCGTCCTGAATTTGCAGATTGGCTTTTCGAGTGCGCTCTCGGAATAAAGAACGACAATGTCTATACCCTTGCAAATCCGAATGCAGACCTTCCGGTTTCCACGATTGTACTTTCCAGAGGTGGAATCGTAAAAACCTATGCTGATGTCACAATCAAAAGCATCAAGATTTCCGCTGCAGCCCAGGATTATGTGAAAGTCGATATAGACATAGCCGGTGTGGATGAGATTTCTGCAGGAGAAGAAGGTGCTCAGACCATTCAGAGTCTGTCTTTCACTCTACCCTCTTACCGCTGTACACAGGCAACACTGCTGTACGGTGCAGGAGGAGCTGTTAATCCGTCACAGAATCTTTGTGTTGAATCCTGCGACATTACAATCGACAACGGAACGGAAGACTCTCCTACAACTTACTGTACAGGTATCAAATCGGGTCGCCCTGTCATGGGACTGCGGTCTGTTACAGTGGACTTTTCAATCCCTTACTCGGATTCAATTGATACTTTCAAGAGAACCTATTACCTCTCACAGGAAAGTCCCTGTGTGGCACTGAAGCTTGTCTTCACCACATCGGATACTGACGAGAACATTGAAATCTATCTGCCGTTTGTGAACATCACATCTGCAGATGGAAATGTCGGAGGAACCGGTATCATTGATTCCTCATTCTCAGGAGAGGCTCTTACAGTAGGCACCGTTGAGCCTATAACAATCACAGTAAACCACAAGGAGGGAGAATAATGGCTTTTATAAGAGAAAAGGCATACCAGAATGCAATTCAGAAAGTTCGCATTGAGTTTGGAACTCTTATCGGAGAAGAAAAGGACGAGGATGCATATGTTGTTCTCAAGGAACTGCCTACACTTGAAATGATGCAGCTCAACGAAGCACATGAGAAAGGCAACGTTGCTCTCATGGAGTTCTTCAGTAAGGTTCTGCCACATATCATCGTAGAACACAATCTCTACGAAACAGAGAGCAAGAAGATGACGGATCAGGCTGTCACTAACTTTATCTTTGAGAAGCTGGACCTTACCAGTAAAGTTGTTTCTGAGTATGCCAGTGCGGCTTTTTTTACCCGTCAGAACAAGACAGAAGACAAATAGCAAGTCTTTGTCATGAGGTGTTCAATGGACGCTTCAACACAGAGTTGTATAAAGAGTACGGCAGGTGGCTGTGTTACATAACGGACATATTCATGCCCATATGTGATTCGGAGACAGGTGATTTCAGAACAATGCCGTTTTCAGGTCCTGTCACCGACCAGCCGTACATGACCATGCAGATTATCCGTCTTGTTCAGATGAACTACAGAAAACACCTGGATGAAAAAATGAAGAAGATTAAGACATCTTCACCATCTCGGCCTCGTCATTGAGGCCTTTATTTTTTTTAAGGAGGCAGAGCCGTGGCAACAGCAAAAGTCATAATAGCAGGACAGAACAACATCGGCTCTGCCGTGAAGTCTGCTCAGAGCGATCTGTCAGGTTTCGGCCAAGTTGCACAGAAGGTAGGAGCTACCCTTAAGAAGGCCTTTACTGTCACCGCCATAATTGCATCAATCAAGAAGCTTGGAGATGCAGCTTCTGCATGCCTGTCAGACTTTCTTCAGGCAGAAAGAGCGTATAAACGCCTTGCGCTGGCATTGAAGGATGCTTCTGCCTATAAGTCTGTTACTGCCAACATAGCCAAGCTGTCAAAGCAAACCCTCGCCTCCAAGGATGAGATAGAGAGCATGGTCTCTGAGCTTGCTGCTCTTGGAAAAACCGCAGATGAGATAAACGCAGTTTCAGATGCTGCAGTATACCTTTCCAATGTCACTGGTAAGGACCTGAACTCATCCATGACCACATTGCTGAACACATATAACGGCAATGTGACTCAACTCAGGAAACTCGGAGTCGATACCTCGGAGCTCACCAAAAAAGAACTGGAACAGGGAGCAGCTGTTCAGCTTGTCATAGACAAATTCGGAGCGCTTTCAAGGCAGATGGCCGAGGATGACACCTCGCAACATATCCGGAATATAAAGAACAACCTCGGGGACATGAAACAGTCCATCGGGGATCTGATTAATTTCTCAATAGCACCGCTTCTCGGAAAGCTGGATGCCACAACCGAGAGAATGAAGGAAGGCTTTGATTCATTTGTCCAGAAAGCCAAAATTGTACTTGAGAACTTTCCTGAAGTCTGGAAGCACTTTATCACTGCTATAAAAGGCGGACTATCAAACCTTTTTTCTATTGAGGGTTTTACAAAGTTCCTGTCCAATGTTGGTTCTGCCATTCTTTCACGCATCAAGCTCATTGGAAATGCGGCGGCTAATCTTGTCAGTCTTGTTCAGGGCATAGGAGAACAGGCTCTCAAGGGTCTTGGCAACTATGCCATGTACTGGATTACTCACATATGCGACTCCCTTGGAATCAATATCTCAGAAACAATCAATTCAATCGGAGACTGGCTTCTGGAATCTCCCATAGGAAAGGTCGTTGACCAGATTGTTTCAAAGGCAGTCAACGGAGTCCGTCTTGTTGGAAACATCATCAAGAACATTCCTCAGATTGTCAAGATTGTCGTAAAGAACATAGGGACTATGATTTCCTCATTCTTCACGAACATCCCCAAGGCAATCAAGGAGATATTTCTGGGTGTCTTTGACTGGGTTGCCTATGCCGTAGTTCATATCAGGAACAACTTTGTCCAAAGCATTGAAGATGCACTTCAGACAATAGGCTCAAAGCTTCATAACACATGGGTCGGCAGAGTTTTCGGTCTTGGAGGAAAACTTGAGAAGATTGATCTGAATATAGACAGAACATCAGAGCGTGAGCTTTACAGCAAGACAAATGCTCATTTTGAGAATGTCGGAACAGCTTTCTCCAATATCGGAGATGACCTTGCTCCTATGATCAAGGAAATAGAAGCCCTTCTTAATCCGGCATTTGAGAAGTTTACAACAGACAACGCCACAACCATTGGAAAGGCAATGGCCAACTGGACTGCAAAGAGCACTGATGAATACTATGAAGCTGCAAAAAAGAACTTCTCCAATATCGGTGACTTTCTAAGAGACTGGGGCCAGACATTTCTCTCAGATCTGGGGGATGACTGGCAGAACGTAACTTCCTCATTTTCCACTATTTTTTCAGATGCATTCGGAGATGATTTTGATGCCTTTGTTTCATGGTTCAAACCCTTTATTGAAGAAAAGCTTTCAATGAAGCAGACAAGTCCTGTCACAGGTGGCATATCAGGCTCCGGTTCTGCACAGGAGGGCATGGGCGGATTCTGGGACAAGGTGCTTGGATCCTTTTCTTCAAAGATGGGAGAAGCCGGAGAACTTGTCCAGAACCTTGCTCAGAATATGAGCACAATGGGGCCACTACTTGGTGCAATCGTTACTGCACTGGAGTATGTGTTTGAAGGCTTAAGCGAAACCCTCGGTCCCATTCTCAATGACTTTGTCAAATTCGGAATCGAGCCACTCAGAGAGCTTGGAAAAATAGTCGGAAAGCTCCTGATTCCTCTGATTCAAAACATGATGCCTTTCATAGAAAAGGTTGCCGTTTTCCTCGTATCCATATTCAACATGCTGGGAGTTGTACTGCAGCCGATTATTGAAATCATAAGCATGGTCTTGACTCCGGTACTGGAAATAGTAGGTTCTATTCTTGAGGCTCTCATGCCCGTACTGAAGGTCTTTGCCAAGATAGTCGTTACCATCACCGGAACCATTCAGTATGTAGTCCAGGTTCTTCAGCACTGGATTGCGGTGGTAATGAACTGGCTTGCAGGTCTTAACATATTCGGCTGGCATCCGTTCGGTGGTCTTAGAATGACTGACCCGGGAAGTCCCGGGAGCTACAGTGCATTCATTAAAAGCAAATGGGATGCAATCGACAAGGCTTTTGATTCTTCTACCAGCACTGTTTCCTCATGGTCCTCAGATGCAGTTGGCAGCACATCCACTGCCACATCCGTGACTTCTGCAGGATACCAGGGTGCGACTCAGGTGACGATAAACATCTATCAGCAGGCACCGATTGTCGGAGATGGAGGAATGAGGACCTTCGCACAGATGATAAGAGCAGAGTTTGAAGCTCTGAACTACTACGGAGTTGCTACCTAATGGAATATCTGAATCCCAATATAACACTTACTTTTCTGGGCAATGATCTCCCTTCGGGGCACTCTCTTGTCCAGACCATAACAAACGAGGATATTATCTATCCCGGTATACAGTTCAAGTACCAACTGCTTGATGGACTTAAAAGTTCCTCAAACCAGGTAATGCTTCAGCTCTTCAGAACCTGTTCCTCCATTGAGGACATTATTGCCACAGATGGTGATGTAAAAGCTGTTCTCAAAGACGGTAGCACCACTTTGTTCACCGGCTATATAAGTACGAACTTCTCATGGTCTGTAACAGAAAGCGGACAACAGGCACTGAACATCACAATAGAGGACACCGGTACAAGGCTTTTAGGAAAGCCATACCTAAAGTCCGGCTGTATGCTTTTCAACTGCACAGCTGATACTGCAATCAGAAACATATGCAATGCTGCAGGAATAACTGTAAGTCCTGCTTGCAGAGTCATAAGCTCTCCGGTTATCAAAGTTGTGGAATCCGGAAAATCATGCAAGGAGATACTCTCACAGCTTCTTTATGAACTGGGATACGTATATTTCTTTGACACTGAAGGTCGGCTTCTTGTTTTCAAGGTGGATTGCACAACCACAGAGGGAGCTACTCTGATAGACAGAAGCAAGCTCTATACCTATTCCGGCAAGGCCATAAGTCTGACAAAGGATATAAAGCAGTACAAAAGTGCAAAGATTACCTATACACGGATTGCCGAGGCTACTGATTTTCTGGTTTACAGGAACACAACAGGACAGGACTCTGACCATGTCTATTGCAACATGGAGATGGGTCCTCTGACTTACTTTGACGGAACTGAAATCTACACGAATGAAGAGTGGCGTGAAGAAACCGAGGATAAGTTCAGAGTTCCTGCCAGGATTGAAGTCTGCAATGCTGAAAGCAGAACAGACATAGTCGGAAGCAGCAAGATCATAAACGTCAGCAATGTGGTCATGACACTTACTGCCGATGGAAATGTCAGCAAGTCAGTCATTGCATCCGGCGGACCTTATCTTGAAATGCTTGTCCATAACGAGGATTCAGTTGTCCGACATGTGACCAGAATGGATGTTCACGGAACAATTCTCTATGAGAAGGACAGCAATATTGTCAGAACAGCAGATACTGCAGTTGACAGTGCAAGCTCGGATAATCTTCTTGAAGAGACTCTTGAGTTTGTCCATGATGGACTCCTCGCTCAGGAACATGCGAACCTCATAGGTCAGTATCACAGATACTGCAATTCAAGATATGCATTCCAAAGCAAGGAGAACCTTGAGCTTGGAAGTATCATCAGACTTAAGGACAATGTCTTTTCCGGACTTGATACTTATGTTCTTCTTATTGCAAAAAGCCTGAATGACAAATCTGAAATAGTCCAGTACACAGCTATCGGTATTTCCGTATTTGACCTCGATGCAGAGGTTTACAAACAGAAGGCCATGGCTGGAACTTCCACAGGTGCAAAGGGAGAAAAAGGAGAGCCCGGTCCTCAGGGACCCAAGGGTGAAGATGGAGAACCCGGACCTCAGGGACCTTCCGGAACTTCTGTAACAATCACAGCGATTGAGTACGGAAAAAGTTCCTCAAGTTCTACCCGGCCAACAACATGGACTACAACAATTCCGTCTGTTGAAGGTGGGGAGTATCTTTGGACAAGATGTACATTCTCTGATGGCAGCATTTCCCTAAGCTATTCCTATCAGGCAATGGATGCTGATTCCTTTACCACTTCATATGAGTATGCATCATCTGATTCAAGCACAACTGCTCCTGTGAGCGGATGGAGTAATACTGCATACTCTTCATGGTACAAGGGACTGTATGTCTGGACACGTCTGGTAAAAACATATACTGATGGAACGATTGAAAGAGAAGATCCGTATTACAATGAAGAGCTTACATCGGAATTTCTTGCCACCTGTGTGTTCTCCTTCACCCCATCAAGAAGCACATATATCAGAGACCTCAGACATAACGGAAATACGAGTGTAACACTCAGATCCCGGATTGTCGGATACGGTGCTGTGCAGGTCACATTCTCGGCAAGTGCAGGAACCGTATCCGGTAACGTTCTGACCATTCCATATAACATCTCAGATGACAGTATTACCATCACAATGTCTGCTACAAACGGGATTGTAAGTGAAAGCACAGATATCACCCTTACGGTCAATGACATCACCGTTCCTTCAGTGTATCTTGGTGCCTTTTCTGCAGTTCCATCCACTGCAGGAGAATATGGCTCTCTTCTTGAGGGAGACCATTATCTGAATACAACTGACAAGTACCCTTATGTCTATCTGAACGGCATCTGGACAATAGTATCCGGCACTACAGCTTCGTATCAGCAGATTCTCCTGGACTGCATGAAGGATGTGTTCTCACTTACAGATGTACCGGACAGCGTTCTTGCTTATTATGCATATTTTGAAAACGTGATTGCCAGGTACATCGGAACACAGGACATAATGCTCCTGAATGGAGAAGACGGTGTTCTTGGGAAGATTCACAGTGACGGATATGAGCAGGGAACTGTTGCAAAACTCATAGCTGGAATTCTTGATCCGACAACCACAAAGAAAGGGTTCTTCCAGGATTCTGACGGAAATGCCGAGTTCTTCAAGGCCGATATCTTTCAGGCCACAATGAACAAGGGCAATATCAACAATGCCGAGATTGTCAAAGGCACCATTACCGATGCCTCTATTGTCGGAGATCTCAACTCAGAGACCTTCTCAACACTGAAATCCGACAGCATATCCAACAACTACAGGAACAAAAGCATAACAGAGGGTTCTGCATACTGGTATGAAAAGGATGCAGTTTCTTCCCTTTCTTCCGTACCTGAGCAGACTGTGGTTTCACAGGGAGGTACGTATGAGAACTCTTCTTTTACCGGTCTGATAAAACTGACTGAAGCACAAAGGAGTACTGAAAGAATTGCAGCTTCTGACCAGGCAATTTCGGATACAAGGACAATATCCGGAAGTCCTATTCTCAGAACCAATACACTGAGTTTTTCGGGAGTCGGCCTTAAGAGAAAATGTGAAACACTTACGGGAACACATACAAGTAATGGCAGAATGTACTACAGCCTTGATAACAGCACATGGAATCTTTTCTCTTCAGCTGTTTCTGGTCTTTCTGCAGAAAAAGACCAGATGGTCTATGCAAAACAGACGATTGATTATGATCTTCAGGGCTATAAATTTTCAGAAAAAACACTCAATAGCTCTCTTGCTGCTGCATTATCTGGTGTTGATTACATCTACTATCCGCTGGGCATTGATGCAAATCATTATGTCATTCTTGGCGATGACAAATACGGCATTTATTCCTCTGATGGTGGAGATACATGGACAAGAATCTCAATAGACTACTGCAGAGATCCAGCCGGCATGGCTTACGGCAACGGAAAGCTTGTCATACTGGACAGTGCATATGACAGTGATAGCTCCCAGCCTACGGTGTTTGTTTCAACGGATTACGGTGCATCATTCACTCGTTATCGTCCGATGGAATACTATGCCAAAAGCACCTACTTCCACACCTTGTATTTCATAGGAGGATACTTCTATGCATGGAGCGGCAATCTTAGTGCTTTTACAAATGCATGGCGTTCCAGTGACGGTGTTAACTGGTCAAAGGTAAGTATCAGTATCGGCGTTTCAGCTTTGTGGCGTTCAGGTTCCACGTTGTATGGTCTTACAAACAGCGTTTCATCCAATATCTACTCTTCAACTGACGGGGTTAACTGGACGGAAAGATATCCTTTGGGAGTTACACTAAGCAGCCGTTATTCTTATCAGTTTGCATGTTCTCAAGGGATACTGATAGTAAAAAAGAACTCCCGATACACTCCTGTCGATTCCAACGTGTATATCTCAACGGACAACGGACAGACTTTCCAGACATATGAAGAATCGTACGGAGGTGTCAGCAACTGTTGTGAGTATCTGTTCAGTGATGCTGTCCAGCACTTCTCTTTTGATCAGGATGGTTATGTAAGCAAAGTCAGAGCCGTCACAGTAGAAGACTATACAATTCAGACACAGGGAGAGCTGAAAATCTCATATGATTTGACCTCTTTCCAGGAAGGAGTAAATTTCCTTAATGCGAGCTATCTTCCAATCCACAGAATCTCAATGGCCAGTCCTCAGTTGGTGGATTATTCACTTGTAATCACCAACCTGTTTGATTCTGCTTCTGCTGTGAAGTATTACCACCCTCGTGGCATGGAATACTACAACAGCAGCACTTCAGCATGGGTTTCTGAAGCTGAGAATGAGTTCATCAAGTTCCAGAATATAGCATGCTCCTACACAATAATTACCGGCAGTGGCAATGCTCAGAGCTATTCACTTACAAACATCACCTCGGTAAAGTGGGACTCCTCTGGAATAACCGTAATCGTCAACAGAGTGGACATCTACTCCATCCCTTCAAGTGCGTGGCTTTCTGCGTTGAATCTGACCTTTACACCCATAGGAAGGCTCAGAGGAAACTATACAGAGTCCATATTCCCGGAAGAAACCAGCGTTGAAAGAAGCAAGGAAATAAACCTCGGCTCAGAAGCTGCAAGGTTTGACAATGCCTTCATAGACAAGATCGGTTCAAGCACCTGTCCGGTAGCGAGTATAAACGTTAATACACTGACCGGTGAGAAGGTCTATGGTGCCTATTGGAACGATATCGCTGATGCCATTGAAGTTGATGAACGTGTCCGTCTGATTTCCGGAAGATGCTATGTACAGAAGAACAAAGAAATCCGCCTTTCGTCAGAATACTGCGAACAGGGAATCATAGGCATTCACTCTGATACCTATGGTTTTCTTCTGGGGCAGAAAGGGAAAGGCAAGGAACTGCACATAGCAGTCGGAGGTTTTGTCCTTGCCTGTGTAGATAAGGTCTATAAGGCTGGTACACCACTGACCTGTGCCAAATATGGAAAGCTCACACGTATGGGTTTATTGCAGAGGATTCTTCATCCTGAACGCCTGGTCGGAGTATTTCATCAAGAGGAGAAAAGCTCTTATTGGCAGGGTATCAAGGTAAACAGTCGCCATTGGGTGAAAGTGAGGTAATTGATATGACAAGTACATGGGGAAACTGGGGCAATTACTCAGTCTATGGACAAAGCTATGCCCATTCCAACTCTCCTGCAGAAGGTGCCTGGATAAGACAAAGTCATAGCCTTTCATGGGGAAGTACATCTGTTACAACTATGCCTGATACTCTGGCAGGAAGCCTTGCTGCCTACAAAAGAGCAATTGCTGAGGTCAGGGCTTCCCTGGAGGAAACCGGAGCCGAGGAAGCTCTCAATGAAGGTCTCATTTATGCTTCTCAGGTTCCACTTATTCTGAATAATGCAAAGGGAACAGTCGGTCCTTATTACCAGTATGGAACACTGGAGATTGGTGTTCATGCCAACCATTCGGTTTCCGGCGGACACTCAAGTCATGCAAATGCCCGATACAACAACACAAAAGACAGTGCTCCATATGCCGATTCCGGTCATGCGAATACCACCGGAGCAAGCTGGACTTATTCATCAGGTGATATGCAGGCACAGGCTCTTGCAAAGACATCAAATCCAATAAGTTCATATGCCACACCATCAGGCAAAGCCATGAAGAGTCAGGCAAATGCAATTCTGGCAATCCTCAACGGAGCCAAAATGGTGGGGAACACACTGAACAGTTTCGGGATACGGTCTTTTTCCGGAGATAACAGGTACTACTACTCAAGTAATCACAGCAGTCACTCAAGCTATTCAGCCTAAGGAGAAATAATGAGCTCATTTGATTTGAAACTCGGATTTAAATGCAACAACAACTGCATTCACTGTGTAATTGCAGACAAGCGCGACAAAGGCAATCTAGAGCTTGATGAGATAAAAAAGCTCATCTACTCAGTGCCAAAAGGTATGATAATTCAGCTTACAGGCGGAGAGCCTTCAATGCGTCAGGATCTTCCTGAGATTCTTAAATTTTGCCGTGAGAAAGGACATGAAACAATAGTTCAAACCAACGGAACGGGTTTTTCTGATCCGGCATTCACAACAAAGTGCAGTCCTTTCATCAATCATGCACATGTAGCAATTCACAGCTGCGACCCTGCAGTCCATGACCGGATTGTCCAAAGCAGCGGAATGTGGAAAAAGACCATCAAGGGTTTTGAGAATCTATGCAAAGCCGGAGTGTTCGTAACAACGCAGACTGTGCTCTCAAAGCTGAATATCACTACCCTTCATGACACATTCTGCTTCATTCAAGGAATAGCTCCAGGAACACGTATGTCCATGACTTATCCGCATCTTGGAGGAAATGCATGGACAAACAATAATCTTGTGGCCTTCCGGTATTCGGATTACAAGGATGAGATACAAAAGACACTGAAGGCCTTTGCTCCGCTGATTTTTACTGAAGCAATCCCTCCGTGCTATCTCTACCCCTTTCAAAATGAAGTCCAATGCACTGCAGAGTCCTGCATTCTTTCCGGCTTTAACAACCGAATCGGTATTGATTTCTCAAGGGGTGCTGATGTGAATGATTACAACCTTTCAGATATTCAGTGCCATCGCAAGGCTCCAAGATGCAGGGAATGCATATTCAACAGTAAGTGCATCGGCGTATGGAAAGAATACATTCAGCTTTTCAAAGACAGACTGGATCTGTATCCGATTAAGGAGGAGAACAAGTGTTCAGATTTACAGACAATGTGATTGCCCAGATGACAAGAGAATGCAACTGCCATTGTTCGTATTGCTACGAGCGTGGAATTGATGATTCACAGTGGAAGGGAAAACGCTTCACTGTAGATTCATTCAAACAGGCGTTTGATACGTATCTGTATTACCGCTGCATACTGGGGCGCATAGAGAACAAGTGCGACTGGCACTTCCATGGCGGAGAAGTATTGCTCCTTCCTTTTGAAGAGCTCAAGCAGATGTTTGACCACATCGCAAAAAGACAGCAGATGTTTCCCAACATCACATGGTGTCTTCAGACAAACGCAACACTTATCACTGATGAGATTGCCCAGTATTTTGCACAGCATAACATGGCCATAGGTTTTTCCTTTGACGGCTGGGGAACAGAAGACCGCCTTCCGAGGGATAAGACAAGAGAGCTTATGCTCAGGCTCAGGGGCTTTCATGAAAAGTATGGCACGGACTTTTTCTGTCTGTCGGTTCTTACCAAAAAGAATATGGAATTCTGGTTTGAGGACATGAGAAGCGTTCAGGACTTTGTATCGGGTTTTGGAATCAATCTCCTGTGTTCTGATGATAAAAATGCCGACCTTGTTCCGACACCGGATGATATATGGCAATATTGGTTTGAACCAGTTCTTAAGTCTATGCTCACTGATGACCCTCTAAAAGAACGTGGGATAATGATGGGCTTGGAAAAGGCAGTTCAGCAACTCTGCTTTTACTCAGATGATATCCTTCATGGAAATAAGACCGGGTGCTTTGACAGGGTCTGCGGATTCGGCAGCAATATGACCAGTCTTGACCCTGACCTCTATGCATACACCTGCGACAAATACCTGGAAAGAGGTCCGCACATAGATCTGAAGAAAAAGGTCCATATTACAAAGCGTGATTTCTTAGGTCTTCAGCAGGCAAAAAGCGTCATTGACCATTATCAGAAGGTCTTCAAGGCAGAGGATGAACTTCACTGTGATATCTGTCCGGCTTCCTGGATATGCACCGGCGAGTGTCAGGCTTATAACCTGTCCATGTACGGTGAAGTCAGGCTCAACAGGAATATGTGCAGAATCTGGGTTAAGGCCTTTGATTTCGTAAAGGATAATCTGGAAGAGATTCTTCTTCATAACACCCTACGTCTTAGCGGTCAGATATTCGGCATAAATCCGCAGACAATCCAAAGGCTCAACAAGGCAGGCGTTCGCCTTGTGTTTGATGCCGATACAAACATGTGCAGAGGAGAAAAGATATGAGCAGAATCAGATGCAGCAGATGCGGTAATGTGATAGAGAAAACAGTCATCCGACTGGAGAACACAATCCAGGTCTATAAGATTTCGGAGACAGGCGTAATGGTTCCGTTCAACAACCTGGCAGAACCTACAAGTGAGATTCTGTGTCCTGAGTGCTTTGACAAGTACTGCAAGGCAATAGGCACACTCAACGAAGAATACAACGGCATGTACTTGGCCGACATGGTGGAGGTCATGGATGATATCCAGTACGGTGACAATAATTGAAGGAAGCTCGGTATCCCAGCTTGATGAAGTATTTGAAAAGATAAACCGCCAGGCAAACGGACTCTCACGTGTCAGAAAAGAATGGGTCTACATCTTCTATCCTAAGGATGAAAGCATCTACTTTTACAGCAATCCTTCTGACGGACAGATTGTTAACCTTCAAAGAGGAAAGGCAGAGGGAAACTTTGATCTTATGAGAATCAAACCATCTTCCGGATGTATTGCAGCAATCCTGCTTCCGAAGCCCTACAAGGAGATATCCGGCTCAGTTTACAGAGATGCCCTCCATGCTCTGGATACGGAAGAAAGACTCTACAATCTCAGGCAGGACTGCATGTTCTGTGACGGAGAAAGAATCGGCATTCTGGGTTTTCCGGATAAGGGAATCATGAAGTTCACATACTGTGGAAACGAGCCACTCAGAGGTGATTCAGTTGAAACAATAAAAACACTTGTTCACACATTCCTGGAGGTGGCCGAGTATGAGAAGTAGCCTTATTTGCCACCTTTTGCCACGAAAAACCCTATCTCTTTTTATATTTATAAAATTTCATAATCATTTTTTCAGAAAATTTTTGAATACAATAGAAAATTTCGTGTCAAATAATGCCCTTTCGTGGCAAAAAACCTCAGAAGGAGGCTCTTACAATGAGAACTAACTGCGTTTCTTCCATCTGCGTCTATGAAAATACAGATATCAAAGCCCTTATTGCCAATGCCGGCAAATCAGAAACTGATGTGTGTATCATCAGTGGCAATGCCGAACAAGAAAGCATTGATGAAGTTGTCATTGGCCTGAAAGAACAAGGCAAGACTGTTATGGCCGGCAGTCGGCATGCAGACATAATGTACCTCACAGAAGAAAGAGAGAATTATAAAACGCCATGTGTTTTCCGCTTTGTTATCAAAAACACTGAAGAACTGAAACAGCACTGCCTTTTCTTTGAGATGGCTCTCAGAACAACACAGAATGCTTTAATGCTTCTCAGATGTGCTATGGATGTTAATGCGTTTATACATGCCTGTGATTCGCTCATCGGAATCTCAATGCTTTCTAAGATTGCCCTGATTGGGGTGCCTGTCTGTCTTTCTTCAAGGTACACATTGACTGCAAAGGATGTGCTGGACATAAAAGATGTGGTAACAGACCATGCTGTTATGCAGAAGCCTATGGCTTTCATAAAACAGTACAGGAAAAGTGCCACATACTGCAGAAACTGTTCATGCAGATCCTCTTGCTTCGGCTTTATGACAGACGGCTCATTCTCGCAGTTATATCCGTCCGAATGCAAAGCCCACTACTCCAGCATCTATGACCTTGTCTGCACTATATTTCCTCAGAAGAAAATCAGGACAGGTATCCTTGAATTTGTGCCACGCAGATTCAATGACTACCCTATTGGTCTTGAAACCCTAAAGACAATGCAGGACTGCAGGCTCAACAGGGACTTTGACGGACCGGACTTCTTCTATATCTGGGACTTCAAGGAAAGCTGTTTTTTCAACAGACCCATGGAAGAAAAGGATATTTTCACAGAAGATCCGAGAGGGCTTATGGGTATGAACTGGCAGTTCATTGGCAAAGGAATCAAGGAGCTTGAATGGAAACAGAAATGTGATCTTCTGCTCCCGGAACATGGGTTCAATACCACGGTAAAAATCAAGTTTGATTCTTCCTGGACACTTGAAAGACAAAAGGCTCTGGATGAGCTGACATTTTCAACCATCATCCGTGTTGTTAAGGAACATGGAGGAGATGGGCATATCAAGCAGATTGGAAACGACCTGCTCTACGATGGGAAGAAGTTCGCCGGCAAGGAGTGGCTCTTCATTCAGAATATCGGCTACATAGAAAACACTGTAGTCACCTGTGAGTACGAGTCTGAAAAACGATGGTTTGAAAAGCTATACCATCATCCCGAAGAAAAGCAGATTACAGGAATCTCTGAAGAACTGCCTTCTGTAACAAAAGAACTGCTCATGAAAAACATTCAAAAAGCACTGAACATCTGTTAAACATTCGGCTTGAAAAAAAGTTATTTTTTTTCTCTAAAACCCCTCAAAACGGGGGGAGGAAAATCCCGTTTCCTTCCCATAAGTAATATGAAGGCCCAAAAGGGGCCAAAGGAGTTTACTTATGGATGAATTCATTGAAAGACTTTCAAAACAGGACAGCGGTTTCTCGATAACCAGAAAGAACAGAGTTATCAATCTCACAATAGGGGAAGTAACAGACTGCTTTTTCCACCATCTGGATCTGATGGGAAACCATGCCGTAATGGAGGCCTGTCTGCTAAGCGGAAGGCAACTTACAGATGAACAGATTCTTACCCTACGTGAAGAAATCACAATCCACATCCTTGAGATGATAGAAGACAAAATGGAACGGATAACACTACAACTGTTCTAAGGAGACATATAAGGCAAAAAACTCTTGAAAAAACACAAATCAAACAGTTATATTTTAATAAACGGCAACTTTGTTCCCCCCGGTCAATATCCGGGACAGGCTCAGAGTTGCCGTTTTTTTGTTTATATAAGTTGACTACATAACCATTTAGATACATTAATAGTACATGAAGAAACAGGAGAAAAACATGGACTGTGAAACAATCAGATCGGTAGTAGACAGAACCGGACGATGCGACATCGCTTCAATAAACCATTCTGATAAAAGCATCTTTATGCTCACAAACCACCGCAAGCCGATCAACAGAATGAAAGCTGTTTCCTATAGTGAATTAATGAAGAGAATCAGAAATCTTCAAACTGATGGCTATGCGATGGTTGTTGAGGATTACGCTTTAGCAAGGTAAAGTCAACTGCGCTTGTTCTTCCTCGGTCTGGGTACTCCAAGAGCCCTGCAGACCTTGTCGCAGATTTTCAAATACAAGTTGCGCACTCCGTCCTCTGATGTCGGTGTTCCGAAGTATTCCGTGAACAGTTCTGCAATTTCAGGATATGACATAGGATATGTACGGCAACAGCGAAGCTCATAGACAAACAGCTGTTTCTCAGTACATGTTGCCAGGACTTCCTGCACCAGCTTCTCTTCTTTTGAAAGGACACGCTCTTCCGGAAACGCCAGTTCATGAACCGTCTTCTGTTTCTGAACGGAATGATTTTCTATAAACCGGTCGCCATCTCCGGTGATATCCGCAGAATCAAATTCCCAAGAGCGCAGTCTGCTTTGGTCTATCTCGTTTGAAACCATCGCATCATCCTCTTTCTTGATAAACTGTAACCACGCTTCCGTCACCCCGTCCTTACCGCATGAGAATAGCACCTTTTTTATCGGTTTGTTGCTCTCAAAATGAATATCCAAGTAAGACAACCCATCTTCAGATATGTGTTGCTCAAAACAGGACTGCGACAGCTTGAAATCCTGCTTCTTCTGATTGCCCTTGCCTGCAGTCTTTGTGCAGCCAACCGATGTCTTCTGAGATTTGTTCTTTGTACTCATTGAATCTCCTGGACGGAGATCCGATGAGTACCATCCGCTGTGCGTGGTAAGTCATAACGGTTTTCACTCCGTCATGAACTCCGCCACACAGCACTCGGATAGCTATGCTGAGTTCTCTTCGTGGCTTGTCAGCTTCCGATTACCTGGTACCAACAGGAACTGCTTTGCCATTTACGAAAGGTTCAACTACCTTTAGCCAACCAAAGGTGATAAATCTTTAGTAAGCCATCAATTCGCGTTCTCGCTTATCAGACAAGAAACACAAAATTCAGTGGAAAAATTGTCTTCTTTGGACTCCGGTGTTATACTGGATGCATACCCTTAGTCTTCAGATTCCCCTGATGATTTGAATTTTAGGAAATCTTGAATTATCTTGTTTTCACGATGTGGAATAATGTGGATTAGTGTGGACTTATGGGGGAAGAGAGGTTGAACATTGGAACTAAGGGATTTTCTTGATGAATTGAATTACTATTTCAAAGGAAATCAGCGTGCAGAAGAAAGTGCAAAAGAACTCTTTGCTCACATCTATGAGCATCCCTTATTGGATAAGCCGAATCCAACAGATATCCCCCTATCTACATACAGAAAATATCTCTTCGGAGACTCAATGAGGATATTCTGTCAAAGACTATTACCGGGGTTAAGTAAAGGAAAATTTTCAAAGTATTTAGATTCTTTTGGAGATTCTCCGAAAGAGGATCTTATTGAATCCCTTTCCGACGAATACAATATAGAAGTAACTATGGATAACTTCGGAGAACAATTGGCCGTAATCTTTATTGAGGCTATAAAGGAGGAAGCAAAAACTGGGGAAAAGCGTACTCACAAAAAAACACACCAGAAAAGGGAGTTCACACGGTCTGATCAGACTTCTGATGACTGCAATACAACAAATCCAGATTCCGATAGAGAGGGAAAACCAATAACTCAGCAGATATTAAAGACCGACAAGGTCATTCAGCAACAGGCAAACAAAATCTACAACATAGAGTATTTAGAGACTTTCAATGCATGAAATAATTACAACTCAAAAAGTGGTTCCTGAGAATACTTCCAGACTCAATGGTCAAGTGCAGAATGCTGATACAATATACAACTTTGAATCAATAGGAACATTGAATCTACAGCAGTTCATTCTTGCCTCAAATGATCAGATTCCATTAGAACACTTGAATTTTGATATGTCGAAGTACAACCTTTTTGTGGTTGATGAGGAAATCAAGACAACAGGTACCTTTTCCTTGCCCGATGATGCTTTTCCTATAGATTTCCATCTTACAAAAAAAGCAATCAAAAAACTTCTGATGTATCCATCTCTTATCGTAAAGAAAAATGATTATTTCCGTCATACCACTGATAACAACCATGCCTATATAGCAAAAGTGTACAATTATGAACATCATAGAAAAGAATTCAAATTCTGGTATATCGCGAGTATCGAACTTAAGCAGGAGCTACTGAATCATCACCCTTCTTTGTTTGATATCAAGGACAGTGGTCAGACAAACGAACTGGACAAATGCTGTGTAAAAATAAAAGAGGTAAATATCATAAAAGCTTTAAAAATAGAGGTTGCTGATGAGTGAGAAGAACAAAATAAAAATAACAGACATAATTCTCAATGAAGCAACATTCAAAAACTCCAATGAAATCCTCAAACCGACTAACATAAACATGTTGTTCGGCCGTAACGGAACCGGAAAGTCAACAATAGCAAATGTCATAAGAGATGATTCTCTCCGAACGCAATACATCAAATGGAACAAACCGGATGATGAAACCAACACACTTATTCATGTCTATGATGAAGACTACATTCGGGATACTTTTGCAAAAGCCGAAGAAATGGATGGCGTATTCACAATCAGTGATACCGATGTAAAGGTCAAACTTGAGATAGATGAAAAAAATAAACTCCGGGAACAGGCAGAAGCAAATGCAGAACTGCATCGTCAAAAAAGAGACAAATACATCATTGACCTCTCGGTTGAACGAAATAAGGCTATTAATTCTTGTTGGAATGTTTTCAAGAACTCAGACAATGACTATAAAGTCAAGAGCGGTTTCAACAGAGGCTCAAGTGAAGTTTTTTTCCAGCAGCTCCTTAACATAACCCCCGCACCACACGATAAAGCAGAGCTTAAGCAACTATATGATGTTGCATTCAGTGGCAACGCAAAAACATATACTCGCCTTAAGAGTATTGACATCGTGTTTTCGGAAGACACATCCGTACTTACAGAACCCATAATTCCAAAAACAACATCTCAATATGCTGTTTTTATGAATAAGATAAGTGCTTCCGGCTGGGTCAAGGAAGGTCTGGATAAATATGTTCCTGGCTCTGAAGGTCTCTGCCCTTTCTGCCACCAGTCATTGGACGGAATACTCAAAACCATAGAAGAAAGCTTTGACAGTTCATATGAGGATATGATTATGATTGTTAATCGCCTATATGAATCATACGACAGATATAAAACAGATGTTTCCACCCTTATACAAAGCAATGAAGCTGATTGGTTTCCCCAGAATGATAAGGGAAAACATGATGCCCTCGCAAAAGTCATTCTCAGATCATTGGAAAAGAACCTGGCACAAATAGAGAAAAAAAAGGAAAAGCCGGGTATTGTAGTTTCAGTTGATGATATCTCATCTGCAGTTGCTGCATACAATGAATTTATCAATGATGCCAATATAAAAATAGACAATAATAATACTTTGGTAACAGACACAAGCCGAGAGCAGGCTTTCAGCAAGGCTTTCCGTGAAAATATAGCACTTCTGTGTTCAGGTCACATTTCCGAATTCAAAGTAAAAGAAAAAGAACTCACAGATTTGAAGGAAGCAGAAAAAAAAGAGTTCGATACCCAGAACGAAATAATAAATAACTGCAATCATAGGTTAAACGAACTTGATCAACACACTACCAGTACTAGACCTGTCATCAAGGCAATCAATGACCTGCTGAGTGATACAGGGTTTCAAGGCTTCTCAATTGAGCCGAATGATGCAATAAAAAACACGTATCGTATTGTCTATGGTGACGGAACAATAGCAAAAACGCTAAGTGAAGGCGAGAAGAACTTCATCTGCTTTCTTTACTTCTATTTTACGGTAATGGAGAGTCCTGACAGTTCCAGACAGACAAAAGAAAAGGACCGTGTCGTTGTCATAGATGACCCTGTTTCATCAATGGACGGAGAATCCGTCTTTGTAATTTCGGCTCTTGTCCGGGATATGATTGAGAACTGCAGAAACGCCTTTGTTATTGAAAAGGATGAGGATATCGGACATCAGATAAAGCAGATATTCATCCTCACTCACAACGCATTCTTCTTCAATGAAATCGCTCCTCTATACGTTGATGAAAATGACATTGCAGCATTCTTTGAAATCAAAAAGAAAAACAATGTATCTCACATAAAAAGATGCGTCAGACAAACATACCCATCAGATGATTTAAGAACAGAAGAAGTCAACAGTCTTCCTCAGCAAAGCAGCTATGCATCTCTTTGGAAAGAATACAAGACCGTTGAAGATCCACTTTTGCTTGTGGGTATTATGCGTAGAATTCTTGAAATCTATTTCCTCCATGACCTGGGAATCACACCTCGAGAGCTATATCAGATAATCCTGAAAGATAACCGGGAAGTGTTCGTTATAAAGAGTGAGGATGGATCTGAGGATTCAAACCCATTCAGGCTTGTTTCTGCCCTGCTCAGATATATTTCATACGGATACACGACTTCGTCCAATGAACTGTTCATTTCCCTTTCTGATGACAATACTGCCGCATATAAGGATGTATTCAAGAAACTGTTCTCTTGTATGAAACAAGACCAGCATTATGAAATGATGATGAAAAGAGTTTGATTATTCCATTAAGCTTTATGCTTTTAAAGTGTACATCTCTGCTATATGAAAACTGCGTAATCCCTGATAGAATTGTGTTATTAAGAATCTTGTTCGGTTTTTTACGTGTATGAAATTTGCATCTTACAAATAAAGAATTCAACCAATTCACTGAGAGAAAGAGGTACTGAACTATGGCAAGAGAAGAACGAAAGTGGCACCCTAGATTTCTGAACTATATGAAGATGATAGTTAATCATCCAAATTACAAAGGACTACGAATAGATAAAAAAGCTGATGGTTCTTATAGTTGGATTGCAACAGCACAGTCCGAAATAGGCAAAGCACGTATTACTTGGTGTCTAAATAAAGCTAAAGAATTAGCGCTGCCTATTCAAGCAGGGGTATATGCTGATGTTATGCTTGAAATACACCCAACAAAATGGAAAGTTTGCCAGACTTGTGGTCGTGAAATGTCTTTATATTATCATTACCCAAATGCTCTTTTTCTCAAGGCACTTAACAACGCATTCGGTACCGCTTTTACAGAATGTGACCATATCTATGACATATGGGATGAATTAATAGAGAAAGGAAATCAAAATACTGAAATCGCAAATTTTTTAATAAAAAAAGGCGGATTGAGCTTAGATTCTTCCGCCTCAAAAGAAGAAATAATAGCTGCCTTAGAATACGCCTGTAGAAAAGGGAATAAAAAGTGTCTTGGACCAGGTGCTATGTCCAATTTTCCTGACCGATATGATGGATTCCACACTTACAACAGATGTTGTAGAGCAACTCAGGATAAGGGAAGATCGAAAGAAAACCTCAAATCGTATACAAAAGATAGACGGGCTTACGAGTATTGGAGTGATGGAAATATTCATGCCGCAAATCAGTTTATGGGTAGCGGGTTCTTTAAAGGGACTTCAGCCGATCATATAGGGCCAATATCTCTTGGTTTTATTCATGACCCTAGATATCTTAAACCCATGTCTAGCAGTGACAACTCCACAAAAAGAGACAGGCTTCAATTAGAAGACATTGAAACAATTATTGCAACTGAACAACGTACCGGAATCTATCCGATGTCATGGTATTCACGCATTTTATGGGAACACATACGAAACAATTACAAAAGTTGTCATTGGAAAATTCCAGGCATCTATAGAGATGCCCTTAAACAGAACATGGCTAATTTCATGTTTGTGTTATGGATGATATTAAATAGCTGCCCTGAAAACGGTGAAGACTTTCTGACCAAAGCTTTTTTAGAACCGAACTATACGTACTTTAATAATTCATACACATTTAATAGTCTTGGCGAAATTATCAGCACACAACCCAGACATTTTACTGAAAGAAATCATTATGAAACCGATCGATACAAACGCATCGCAATCGAATCTGTTTATGACTATAACGATAAGGATAATAGGCATCTTGAACAGAATTTATCACATAACCAAATATTACAACTTAAGGATATTTGCAAAGAAATCAATGAATGTGGATACTCTGACAATATAAAAAGAAAACTAATTCAATTAATAGAAACGATAGAAGAATCCGCTGTTAGTAGACTTTAATTGCAGGCACAAGAACAAGAAGTGTTTTTACAAGATACGATTAATCTATTCATTGTGGTTATGGCGTTTCAAAAAGAGACAATTGCATTTCATCATCGTCAGTATCTGAACTATCCTTTCTTAAATCACCTCTAGAATCAATTGAACGTTTAACATATTCTTCAATTGAGATTTCATCTTTTAGATAGTCTAGGATGTTGGAATGATAGCTGGAATTGTACTTCGCTGAGTCCTCACACACAACATTCTCTAAATCAAAAATTGTTTCATATGCAGTTATTTGCCGATCTGGATTTGGTGTTATGGTTGAAGGAAAAATATCAGAAGGCAATATCCCAATGTCTTTACGAGTACAAAGAATAATGACCCTCTTTCGACGCTGCGGAGTAGCATAGTGATTTGCCATCAACTTCCTGCCTTCTGTATAATAACCCAACTCTGAGAAAAGTGTGATAATATCACGGTATGTTGCACCCCCCTGATAGCTTAAGAGTCCTTCAACATTTTCAAATACAATAACTTTCGGTTTTACTCCTGAAACAATATCAACGAAGTGTCTAAACAATTGATTCCTTGGGTCATTCTCAAGTCGCCAGCCAGCCATTGAGAAACCTTGGCAAGGAGGACCTCCACAAATAATATCCGCCTTTCCATCTACGCCTTTTTTTATTATTTGCGCTTTTATTGTATTATCGGTAATATCTCCACAAATTACCGATATTTCCGGATTATTGACTTTTAACGAAACACAAGCGGGTTCCACAATATCATTTGCTACTAAAGCATGAATTCCTGCACGCTTGAATCCATATGTCATTCCCCCAGCCCCAGAAAACAAATCAACAGAGGTTGAACATCCGGTTTTTTCTTTTATAGCACGACCCAGACAGTAAGCCAACGTAACTGGTACAGCATTCCCTACCTGCTTTAACAGATCTGTTTTGTTTCCCACAAATAAATATGAATCTGGGAAGCACTGAAAACGAGCAGCCTCTCTTACGCTAATCACTCGTTCATGCATTGGATGAACATATGTTCCATTTCCAGGTCTATTAAAATAGGTTGTTATCGTGTAGGATGGCTGAGAATAATCAATTCGTCCGTATAAGGTAGTTCTTCCCCCCGTCTGAGTGATTCTTGATAACCTTTTCGATTTTTTCACTGTTTCCAAGGGAATGTCTTTCCAACTCCCACCCTGAGGAACAGGCTTAATCATCTCTAGATCCAAATCACTCAATTTAAATGTTGTGTGATTCAATATTTCACCTTTTGCAAGTTTTTCATATTTAGCAACTATTCCCGTAACAACTTTAGCATCAAAAGAAGTACTAACATAACGAGTCAATAAATCCTCAATTTTGAGTTCACTCGACAACAATGAGCAACAGTCTTCTTGTTTTATCCCTGGAATGATTGTTGACAAATCGTGACAGAATTGAGCATTAAGCTCTGCCCTATCGTTGAAAATAGTCTTTTCATTGTGTTGGTTATCTACACGATTATTCTTTGTTTCAATAATTTCTAACCCATATGCCTCTCGAACCAAACACTCAATTTTTTCCATCAACGCCTGATCATGTAACTTCAAAAACTGTTGTACCATTTCTGATATTTGTTTTTTCTTTTTATATGATACAGGTATTGGGAAAGAAGCTATTTCATAGTTGTTAATATGATTATTGCTGCTAGTCAGCTTAAAATACCAATCAATAATCGAGGAGTTCAGAATACCCATTATGAAATACAGATCCACTTCATCTTCATTAGGTTCAACAGATATAAAATTACAACTATTGCCTAACACGTTATCCTTGGGGATTAGCGCAAATGCAATTCTTCTCTTTTTTGCCATATTTACAATTTGCTGGCATGCTAAACGTGGTCTTTCAATGTAACAACGCTTCGTTGATTTCTTTACAAAATCAGTGCATACATACTCAATTTCAGAATCAGCTGATAAAGAATAAAGCCCGATATGTCGTCCCCTAATTAATCTAAATCCTGTATCTATTTCAGTAATTGCTTGTTTGTTAAGTGTTAAATCCAACTCCCCTCTTAAATTCTTTATATAACTTAAGGAGGCAAGTGAAGGATGGATTTGCATTTTGCGTCTTTGAGCGTATTGTTCTTTAGAAAGAACTAAAATAGCATTTCCGGTTGTTTCATCTATTATATCCGATACCGAAACAGCAATAGCCGATGTTATATCTCCACGAAATGAACCATCGACAAGAATCGATTCACTTTTTTCCCCTTTATGAAACAATACAGAACAAAGAGCTTGTGAGGCATCAACATAATTACTATCCTCTGCAATAATACGTATAGCCTTGACAGACGTAGTATCCAATAACAACGTACGGAGATTAGAACAAGTTTTATCCGAAAGAATTGATGCAGGAATTAGAAGAGAGCCCACTCCATCTTTTGCAAGATATCTTTGTATTATCTCCTCAACGAATAGCTTATACAGATTAATTGTTCCTGAAGATGAGTTAGGAAAAAATCTGGAGGCAATTTTACCTATTTCACAATACTTGGTTCTATCTTTTACATATTCATCTTCAGATTCATAATGTCCTTTTTCTGCTTTTAGGTTCTTATAAGGTGGATTTGTTACAACAAAGTCAAACCCCGATTGAACAACATCTAATGGAAAAACATTGGTTATTGGAATGTAATCCATTTTTTCTGAATCAACATCCACAAGCAAACCGGAACCAATGTGGGTCTTAAAATAGTCCTCATCTAGTTCAATCCCAAAAGAGTCAAAAGCAAATGTCGTCAAGTTTTTGCGATAGACTGAAAGAGCAACACTGTTTATATCACAAACATAGATATTGTTCAGAAGCATGCTATACTCTTCAACCGAGAAGTTGAGTCCCTTGCAAATACGAAGATAAGAAAACACAAAATTTCCTGTTCCTACGCACGGTTCCAAAAAGGTACATTTATACAGAACCTTTTTTTTCTCATCAGGAAGGCTATCAACCATTTCCTGCATCATTGCAAGAGTTAGTTCTAAATCTGTGTAGTAACTTCCAGTCTGTTTTCTATGTAAAGAATTCATGGAGTGTTCTACATCATAGCCATCTTGACCTATAGTTTTCCAAATTGCTTCTTCTCTGTTGGAGTGCATTTTATTCTTCCTTCAGAATAATGTAATATGATTTTGGCCTTTTTGTTCCAAAAACCATTATAAACTAATGCCAGTATACTTAAACATAATCAAGCCCTAACATCGACATTTTTTTCTGTGCTTTTTCCTATAATTTAACATCATTTCTACAACCTCCACCCCCTCAAAAAACATCGTTTCTACTAACACAGTACCTCAAAACATTGTTTCTACAAACTCAACCCCTGTTCTGTGTTCTTTGACTTTTATCCGTATAAAGTGAGCGCAAGACAAACTATAACACCTTTCCGGTATTAGCAAAACACGCTATTTCTTTGTTTTATAAAGGTTTATGACGGTATGGCTATTTATTTCTTGACATCATTACTACGCACTCAAGGTGAGGCGTCTGAGGATAAAAATCGAACATTCTTATACTCTCAAGCCTGTACCCCAATTCTTCAAGCCGCTTGGCGTCGCGATGCAGCGTAGGGGCAAAGCAGGAGACATAGATGATACGCGAGGGCTTCCATGAAGCAATCATCTGAGGTACGGCCTTGTCCAGACCGACGCGCGGAGGATCCACAATCACGGTGTCCACCTTGCTTGTCTTAGGATTCCACTTCTCAACAGGAGACGTGAAAAACGAGGTCCGCTTCAGATGCTTTCGCGCCAAAGAAAGACAGTACTTGTTGATCTCAACAGCCGTGACATCGAACTTATCCTCCAGGAAAGCACTGAAAGTGCCGACCCCGCTGTAGAGGTCCATGACGGACGGGCCCTGGACCATGGAGACAACATAGTCGATCAATGACGGGAGCAGACCTGGATTGGATTGGAAAAAAACCCTGTTGCTCACAGGAAGCCTTCTTTCGCCAACTGTAATCCAACCGAAACGGTCGTCATCCGCACCGGTGGAGAACAGGACCCCGTCATCCGTAGATATGCACGAAAGCTCGCTGTTCTTCAGCTCCCAGGCGTTGAGGCGAGGCGGGTTGGATATCAGGGCGTTCAGCTTCTCATCCGCAACAAAACAGAACTTGATATCGACACTTCTGTTGGAGTTTTCGGCACAGAATCCCAGAAAAGGTTTTCCGTTTCTGACCGAATACTGAAAACGGGCCCGTCCCCTATATCCAGACTCAGGACCGGTCACAGGCTCCATGAAAACGGCATCGGGGAAATCGGAGAAAAGATCCTCCAGAAGGTCTTTCTTTGCTTGAATCTGGCTGTCGTATGAAAGCTCGATCCACGGACAGCCTCCGCACTGGCCGCTGAAGGAACATGGGCTTTTCCTGCGTGAAGGACTGGATGATATCAGAGATTCAACACAAGCGATACAATAGTCTTTTTTCTCTTCAACTATCGATATTTCAGCTTCTTCACCCGGAAACAGGCCATCGATAAAGACAACACGTCCATCGTCCAGACGGGCTACGCTCCGTCCTCCCTGTGCGAATTTCTCAGCCGTTACACGCATTACTCAGATATCCAGGTTATATTCGTCGATCTTGGTGATCAGCGTTCTTCTTGTGATTCCAAGCTCATTGGCAGCCTTTGTACGGTTGCCTTCCCAACGCCGCAGGGCCTTCTCGATCGTCTGCCTCTCAATCTCCTTAAGCGAGAGTCCTTCCGAACTTGAGGCTTCCGTTTCCTTTGTTCCCGAAGGTCTGAGGTCGTTGCCGCGAAGCTCTATGTTGTCTTCAGTGATCAGATCTCCGTCGGAGAAGATTGCGGCACGCTCAAGGATGTTCTCAAGCTCCCTGATGTTGCCGTAGAAATCGTAGCTCTTGAGCTTCTCCATCGCCTCGGGAGTGAGGCCCGAGAAATGACGTCCCATGTTCGCGTTGAGTTTCTTGATTATCCAAGCTGCCAGAAGAGGAATGTCATCCTTGCGCTCTCTAAGCGGCGGGATATGGATTCTGACAACATTCAGACGGAAGAACAGGTCCTCGCGGAACTTTCCGTCGCGCACCATCTGCTCCAGATCCTTGTTCGTCGCACAGACAATCCTGGCATTGATCGGAAGTGGCTCGGTGCCGCCCAGTCTGGTTATGCACTTCTCCTGAAGTACCCTGAGGATCTTCACCTGAAGCGAGAACGGCATGTCGCCGATCTCATCCAGAAATAGCGTTCCGCCATTGGCGAGCTCGAACATTCCGCTCTTTCTGGAGACCGCTCCGGTGAATGCGCCCTTCTCGTATCCGAAAAGCTCGCTTTCAAGAAGGTTCTCGGGGACTCCCCCGATGTTGATGGCCACGAACGGACCAGATGAGACCGGACTCTGCTCATGGATGGTCCTTGCAACCACCTCCTTTCCTGTTCCGCTCTCACCTGTGATCAGAACGCTGGAGTTGGTCTGTGCGATCCTGTAGATCGTATCCTTGATCTTTCTGATCTGAAGGCTCTCGCCGATGAATGCCCTTTCCTGGGGAAGGCGCTCCTCCATCTCCTGAAGCGTCCTGAAGTTCTGGGCCTCGACAAGATTCTTGAGCTTGATGACGACCTCTTCAGGGTTGAAAGGCTTGACTATATAGTCCTGGACCCCGTGCTTCAAAGCCTCCACGGCATCGCGGATCTCGCCATGTGCGCTCATCATGATGATGGGCATTCTGAAGCCCTCGTCTCGTACCCAGCGTACAAACTCAAGTCCGTCCATACCGGGCATCTTCAGATCCACAAGGATTGCATCGAACGGCTCCTCGCGGAGGATTCTCTGAGCAGAGAACGCGTTCTCGGCCCCTACGCCGTCTATCGAGTCAATCTTCAGATATCTGCACATCAGATCACGGATGTTGGTCTCATCATCAACTATCAGTATCTTCATCATTCACCTCTTTGAATCTTGCATGGAAGACTAACCTCGGCAACGGTACCGCCTCCGTCCCTGTCATAGAGCTTCAGGCTTCCGCCACGAGACTCCACGAACTGTTTCGAGATGGAAAGCCCAATTCCGCTTCCATGTATTTTGGTGGTGAAGAACGGGTCAAAGAGCTTCTCCCTTGTATCGGGGGGAAGTCCGTCTCCCCTGTCCATCACCTTCACTGTCACCATTCTGTGCCTAACCTTGATCTCAACAGCCACCTCGGGATCGCGGCCCTCGCAGCTTTCCGATGCGTTCTTGATCAGATTCTCGAACACCGACCTTGCCCTGTCCGGATCAAAGCTTACGACAACCTTTGGAACATCGGATTCCAGCCTGATTCCGTTTCGGAACAGCCTGGCTATATCGCTAATGAAACCGACAAGCTCGATGTCCTGCGGCGTGCCTGCAGGGTTCTTCAGGAACTCGCTGACACGGTTGGTCAGATTCGTAAGCCTTGTGATCTCGTGGTCCATGACATCCAGATCGGGATAGAACTCCTCGGGGAGGAGCTTTCTCATCAGGGCACTCTGGATGGTCATCGCACTGAGCGGGTTCTTGATCTCATGGGTCAGCGTCCTCGCCGCGGCTCCAAGCTTGGCAAGGCTCTCGTTCTTCTGGAGCTGGATCCTGTACTTGCGGTTGTTGTTGTAGATGCTGAGAATAATCAGGAAAATCCCGAGCATCAGGAACACGCCGGCAAGGGCAAGGACCCAGGCCCTCTTAACGCTGTTGAAATATGAGGCGCCGTCGAACTTGACGTAGATTATGTCCGGCAGTCCCGAGAAATCCGGATTACCCACGGGCCTGGAGACATTGGACATCTCCAGGACCACTTTGAGACGTGAGAGCCTGTAATACTCGATCTGATTGGTGTCCTCGTCAAGGATGTAGATTCCCAAGGTCGAGTCCTGGCCGGTGCGTCTTCCCTGGACGAGCTTTGAAAGCGGAAGTGCGGGCGGGACATCGCCGAGCCGCTGGAAGGCCTGTCCGCTGGAAGAATAGATGCCTATTCCGGAGACTTTCTCATCCTCCATCACAGACAGGGCCTTTGCCGTGCTGTCGTTCATTGCCATGTAGATGTTGTTGAAGGATTTCTCGGAGTCGAACTTCATCTGAAGCAGGTACTTTTCCGTGATGCCGTTGTAGATGAGGAATATGAAGACCAGAGAGATGAGATATGCGATCACAAGACCGGCATAGATGAAAGGACGTTCCTTTCCCTCTATGAACTTCCATCTGCGCTTGATGTTCTGCTGTGCCTCAGTTATGACTTTCGGGGTCTTCATGGACATTAATTATATATCAGTTCACTTTATGAAGAAAGAACCTTGAACAAAAGGTTGTCATCCACTACTCTGAGTTCAACATGATCAAAAAGAAAATTGAAGACCAGGAGCTCCTTCAACACCTGGACGGGCTTCCTGAAGATGGCAGGCAGGTATCATTGCTCGCTGATGGCCAGATCCGTCTTACAGGTTTAGGCGGAACCACTATGGTGAACCAGATGCGGGCCAATTTCAACCTCGGGTTGCTCGAGACATATGTGCTCGGGCAGGCATATGTGGCTGCAGGGCTCATGGCCTCGTCAGTCAAAGGAAACGACCGCATCCAGCTCAACGTCGAATGCGGCGGCCCAATAGGCGGAATCTACGTCGAATCCTGGGCATGCGGAGCCGTTCGCGGCTTTATCAAGAACAACCCCATCCCTCTGGACAAACCCGTTGAAAGCAAGGACATCTCTCTTCTGTACGGACCCGGATTCATCAGTGTCACTAAACTGCTTGAAGGAAACAGGACTCCGTTCACAGGACAGACCATGATGCAGTACGGCGACCTTGCAAAGGACCTTGCCCTCTACTACAACGAAAGCGAGCAGACACCCACGATGTTCAGCCTCGGCCTTCATTTCGACAAGGCCGGACGCGTCATCGGTGCCGGAGGACTGTTCATCCAGGCAATGCCCGGATGTGCCGACGATGTCCTGGGAAAGCTTCAGGACGCAAGTTCCAAGCTTCCACCGCTCGGCAAGGCCATCAGCGAGGGAAAACCCATCGCCGAATACATCCAGGAGAACTTCTCCGATTTCGGCGTTCAGATGCTCTCTTCGGAGCCTCTGGGATTCTCCTGCCCGTGCACGAGGGACCACTTCAGCACCTTTCTGGGAAGACTTCCGGAAGACGAGAAGGAAGGAATCATCGACGACAACAAGTTCCCGCTTGAGCTTGAATGCCTGAACTGCGGGACGAAATACAAGTTCGAAAAGGACGAGGTCCTGAAGATATTCGGCAGGAAAGGAGACAAAGCATGATATTCTTCGCATCAGCTTCAGCTAATCAGAACGATCTGGTGGAAAGAGAGGCCCGTGAGGCCGGCGCAAAAGACATCCAGGTCAGCTCCGGCGGAGTCGAGTTCAACGCCGACCTCAGGACAGCCTACGAATTCTGCATGTGGACAAGATGCGCCACACGCCTTCTTGTCCTGGTCCACAGAACCGAGAAGCTTCAGTCAACCGACGACCTGTACGAGCACTCGCTCACACTCCCCTGGGAGAACTGGGTCAACCCGGACAAGACATTTGCAATCACCGAAACCGTCACCGACTGCAGGTGGATCAGAAACAGCCACTTCGCATCCCTGAGACTCAAGGACGCCATAGTCGAGAGAATCAGAGGCAAGTACAACGGAGAGCGTCCGAACGTGGACAGGGACAATCCCGACATAGTCTTCCACCTGCATGTGAACAGGAACCTGGTCAGCTGGTATGTGGACTTCGGCGGAAGAGACCTTTCCAGAAGGTCCTACAGAAAGAGCCAGACTCAGGCCGTCATGGGCGAGTTCATGGCCGCCTCGCTCCTTTACAGAAGCGACTGGTACAGACATCTCTGTGCCTTCAGGCAGGGTCAGGAACAGGCTCCGACTCTTCTGGATCCGTTCTGCGGAAGCGGGACAATCTGCATCGAGGCCGCTCTGATGGCAACAAACACAGCCCCCGGTCTTCTGAAGACTGAAAGCTTCGCATTCCTCAGACTCCCCATCCATGACGATGACCTCTGGCAGGAAACAGTAGACTCTGCAGAGAAGAAACGCTGCGAAAATCAGTGTAAGATTATCGGATGGGACATCGATAGCCGTGCCATTGAGATTTCAACGGATAACGCAAAACGTGCCGGAATGGCTTCCGTGATCCAGTTCGCTGTCAAGGATTTCACAACCGTTACTGAAGAGGACCTTCCTTCTGAAAGAGGCTGTATTGTCACAGACCCACCGTACGGCGTAAGACTGGACAGCGGTTCTGCCGCAATCAGAAGGCTCTACTCATCCATGGGTCAGGTAATCTACAACATCTTCTGCGGCTGGGATGCAGCGATCCTCTGCGGAAACAGCGAGCTTCTGGGATTCATCGACATGAAGCCCAACAGGACCAACACCCTGATCAACGGCGGAATCGAATGCCAGGCTGCCCACTACTATGTCTTCAGCAAGGAAGAGCGTGCACAGATGATCGAGAAGGCCAAGGCCAAGCGTGCCGAGCGCCTTGCAGCCCCACTCTCACCCGGAGCCCAGATGGCAGCCAACAGACTGAAGAAGAACATCGCCTCGATCGGAAAGGAAATGGCAAAGGAAGGTGTCACATGCTACCGCCTCTATGACGCCGACATGCCGGAATACAGCGCTGCAATTGATGTCTATGAAGGCAAGTGGATAAGCCTTCAGGAATATGCGGCACCGTCGACAATAGATCCTGAAGATGCAAAGCGCAGACTGGAGGAGCTGGTCATTGCCACAGAGCGTACAACCGGCATCGACTACGACAACATCTTCGTAAAGCGCCGTGAGATCCAGCGTGGCTCCAGCCAGTACACCAAGAAAGGCAGCGCCTCGCACTTCTACATCGTCAACGAGAACGGCCACAAGTTCCTGGTGAACTTCACCGACTATCTGGACACAGGAATCTTCCTGGACCACAGACCTGTTCGCAAGATGATCGAATCCATGAGCCGCGACAAGAGGTTCCTGAACCTTTTCTGCTACACCGCAAGCGCCACCGTCCATGCAGCCGCAGGCGGAGCCCTGTCCACCGTCAGCGTAGATGCAAACGCAAACTATCTGGAGTGGGCGAACAAGAACATGCAGATCAACGGTTTCAACACAATGAACCATTTCTTCTACAAGGACGACTGCCTGACATTCCTCAGGGAGAACAGAGATGTATTCGACCTGATCTTCTGCGACCCACCCACATTCTCGAACAGCAAGGGCCGCGACACCTTCGATGTCCAGAGGGACCACGGATACCTTATCCGCTCCTGCATGAGACATCTGGCAAGCGACGGAGTCCTGATCTTCTCCACGAACTACACCAGATTCAAGATGTTCGGAGAACTGTATGAGGATTTCATCATCGAGGACATAACAGAAAGCACAATCGGATTCGACTTCGCACGCAACAGCAAGATCCACCGCTGCTACAAAATCAGCCACAGAATCGAAAGAGCCATGGTCATCGAACAGCCGAAAAAGGTCTCCAGACGCGCTATCAGAAAAAACTGACTGCGGCGATTGTTCATTGGCTGTGCGCCGCCTGTGCAGCGCTTTGCATAAGGCTCCCGAGGCGCGGCCTCCTGCCAGTGCGCCATACGGGTAGGCCTTGTGCAAAGATTTGCGATGCATCAGGTCAGTGCACGGTTTATGAACATGAGCGCATACCTGTAGCAACAGGTCGGACTTAGAGATTGCTTCCATATCGTTCAAATCAATGCTTTTGGAAGCAAGAAAGGCACCTGTTTCCTTAATGATTGCTTCCGAAACACAGAAAAGAATGAAAATGGAAGCATAAAAAAACAGATTCCTGCTTCCGGGAATTGAAAAGTAATGGTTGTGGTAGCAAAGACTTGCTGTTTCATGCTACCACTTTTTCAGAACTAGAAATTCTGGAAGCAATACTTCAGAAACGAAGGACAATTCTTGCTTCCAAGAACAAAGAAACATGGATTCTGGCAGCAAATAGAAAAAGGGTGTTCGTCAGTCCTGCAAAAAGGACTATCCGAACACCCCTATTGATTTGGGCTCAGTTCTCTTCTGTTTTCTTCAGAGCCTCGGCCTTCTCCTTCATCCTGTTGATTGAACGGACAAGCAGGAAGAGGACAAATGCCGTGAGGAGGAACTGGATGATGTTCTGGATAAGGTTGCCGTATCTGATTGCAAGCTCCTCTGTGGTTTCCGTTGCCTGCTTCAGGACAATCTTGAGAGCACCGAGATCGGTTCCGCCGACCAGCAGACCCAGAATCGGATTGAGGATATCCTTCACGAATGAATTGACGATTGCGGTGAAAAGACCACCGACAATGATACCGACTGCCATGTCGACAACGTTTCCACGTGCGACAAACTCCTTGAACTCAGCGAAGAAACCTTTTTTCTCAGCCATAATTCCCTCCGATTTAACCAATCAAATTATTACTAATTATTACTATAGAACCGAGCTCATGAAAACCCGGAGATCGAATCTGTTCGAATCCTTCTGGGCAGGAAGCAGGTAGTAATGGTCCGCCACCGAAAGACCGAAGGCAAGCCTGGGAGTCCTGTGGTAACGTATTCCCATCTCAACCGAAAGACCGGCCCTGAAATCGCTGTCCTTGATCATCGTGAATCCCAGGTCCGGACCAAAAGCGATGTAGATGTCGCTGTTTCCAACAACCGCGCTTGCCATTGCAAGTACGTTGACATAGGAAGACAGCCGCCACTGCCTGACGCTGGAATACAACGATGCATTTGCCTTGAGTCCGATTCGGAAGACACCCACGTCCTTGAACGACCTGCTGTACGAGGCAAACAGTCCAAGCGTCTTGGGCTCGGCCGAATCCGGAATCGAATTCATATAACCTATGCCGTAGTCCAAAGCCCGCAGAGGAACATACTTCTCCTCTGCAACCTGACCCGACTCGGATTCGGCTTGCTCCGCTTCTGCTGCAGGAGTGTCTTCAGCCCTTTGCTGAACCTCGGCAGGTTCCGGCTCATCAAAGAGCTCTTCGTCCAGGACTTCGGCCTCAGGCTCCGGTGCATCGAAACTTGTGAAGACCTCAGACTCGACCATGCTGCTTTCGCTCCAGCTGACCCCGTCATAGGACTGCTGGAGATACAGAACGTGTACCTTGGAGACATCAAGAATCAGAGTGACCTCGTTGACATTCTTGTCCACCACGGTCCAGTTCGCATCGTCCTCGCCATCGGCCTGGTAGCGGTAGAACTCAACATCAGGGTCGTTCTCGAACCAAGTCCAGGTGACCTTACCGGAAAGAGCGAAGAGAGCCGTCACGGAGACAAGCATGATCAGGCAGACCAGAAGCTTTCTCATTTCTCCCACAGCCTCTCAGGATAGATTCCCTCGCGTGTCTTGGCGGCAAGGTTCTGCTTAACAGTCTCCCTGTCTTCCTGATACGTCATTCCGAACCACTTCTCAGAAGTCGAGAACACCTTCATCCTTCCCTTTCCGGTCTGGACCATCTCGCCTGCGAAGTTCGGAAGAAGAACCTCAGCCTTGGGCTGTGATGCATTTTCCTTTATGAACCTGTCGAAATAATCCATCATCAGGCCGAACACCTTGGGTGTGAATCCGAAGAAGTTCATGGACACCCATTCCTCTCCGGTCAGATACACATCGCCCTCCGGCAGATGCGAGACAATCCTGTCACCTTCGAACTCGATCTTGGTGTTCTCCCTCATTCCCTGCAGAAGTCCGTCCTTGACCTCGCAGACACCTCTGGAAACACTGCCCACCGGGCTCATGGTGTTCTTCAGGAAATAACCTACCATGGCATGGTCGTCGCCGTCGTTTTCCTGCTTGCTCAGATAGTCGCCAAGAATGCCGTATGCCTCGCGCCCATAGTAATCGTCCGCATTGATGACGGTGAACGGTGTCTTGATGACATCCTTCGCACAAAGAAGAGCGTGGATGGTACCCCAGGGCTTTGTCCTTTCGGCCGAAGCCTTGATCTGGTCTGCCGTCAGAAGGGACTCGCGTGTCTGAAACACATACTCCGCATCCATGTTTCTGGCAATCCTGTCAAACAGTCTCTCGCGGAAACTCTGCTCGATATCCGGTCTGATGATGAAGACGACCTTTCCATATCCGGCCTGCTTCGCATCGAAAACACTGTAGTCCAACAGCGCCTCTCCATGCATTCCGACCGGATCTATCTGCTTGACTCCGCCATAGCGGGATCCCAAACCTGCTGCAAGTACCAGCAATGAAGGTTTCATAAAACACCTCTTGATTAAGTTATGGATGTAAGTCTGGAGAACCATTCGAAAAGCTTTTCCCGCAAGTTTCTCCACCAAAATGATTATCCAACAAAAGCATCCGATTTTCAACCATGGAGACAACCCCTGCTTGCCCCTCTGCAATAGTTGTCATATAGTGTATGGGTCGTCACATAGTGCGGCACCGGGTCCATAGCCCAATGGATAAGGCGCAGCCCTCCGGAGGCTGAAATGCGGGTTCGATTCCCGCTGGACCTATTTCTATCAAAGCACGCAAAAGGACCGGGGTAGCAATGAAATACGATTTCGACACCGTAATCGACAGACACAACACATATTCAGTCAAATGGGACGTCAAGGAAAACGAGCTCCCCATGTGGGTCGCCGACATGGACTTCAAAGCCGCTCCCGAAATACTGGAAGCAGTCCAAAAGCGCATGGACAACGGTGTCTTCGGATACTCCATCATTCCGGACGAGTGGAAGAACGCTTACATCCAGTGGTGGAAAACCCGCCACGATTTTGAAATCGACCCCTCATGGCTGACCTTCTGCATCGGAGTCATTCCCATCCTCTCCAGCACCGTCAGAGTCCTTACCGACGTTGGTGACAACGTGGTCATCCAGAGCCCTGTGTACAACGTATTCTTCAGGGCAATCAAGGAAAACGGCCGCAGGATCCTTGAATCCCCTCTCGTCTACGAAAACGGAGACTACCACATGAATCTGGAGGATCTGGAGAAGAAACTCTCCGATCCCAAAACCACCCTCATGATCCTCTGCAACCCGCAGAATCCCGCCGGCAAGATCTGGAACAAAGAAACTCTTGCCCGCATCGGCGAGCTTTGCGCAAAACACAATGTGACTGTTCTTTCTGACGAAATCCACTGCGACATCACAGACCCCGGCGTCAGCTATGTCCCATTTGCCTCCGCTTCCGACACCTGCCGGGAAATCTGTGTCACAGCAATAGCCCCCACAAAGGCATTCAACATCGCAGGCATCCAGTCAGCCGCAGCTATGGTCCCCAACGCCAGACTCAGACACAAACTCTGGCACGCCTTTGAAACCGACGAAATCTCCGAACCCAACGCCTTCTCCGTCACAGCAACAATAGCCGCCTTTGAGAAGGGCGCCACCTGGCTTGACGAATTGCGTTCCTACATTTTTGAGAACAAGAAGGTTCTGACCAAATACATAACCGAAAACATCCCTCAGATCCACGTCATTCCCTCCCAGGCCACTTACCTTGTCTGGCTGGACTGCTCCAAGGTCACAAACGATTCGGTTGCTCTTGTCTCTGAGATCAGAAGCAAGACAGGTCTCTTCCTTTCAAACGGAACCCAGTACGGCGAAAGCGGAAAACAGTTCCTCCGTTTCAACCTCGCCTGTCCCCGCAGTCTCCTGATGGACGGCCTGGACCGCCTCCGCCGTGCCATGAACTGAACTCCTTCAAAGGAAAAACCTCTTTATCAATCTGTCCAGATACCTGGTGTCCAATGGGTTCTGCCTGTCCTCAAAGGTATAGAGTATGTTCTTTCCCTGGACCCAGCCGGCCTGGGCATAGGATGCAATCTTTTTAAACGCATTTGACCTGTACTCCGGACTATCCATCATCCCGAAATGTTCAAGCCTGTATTCTGTTCTTGTCTTCACATTCAGAATGGTGAAATCAACGTAAACCGGTCTGTCATCCGCAGTATACAGAGGATATTCATATCTGTAAGGCACACCGGCATCATACAACCTGTCGGCTATTATCTGTTCCGATTTGGATCTCACCCTCTCTCCCTTCTTTGTATAGATTTCCGGTTCATCATCTCCAAACGGTTTTCCTTCATATTTCTTCGCCTGCCAGAGTTCTGCAAACTCCTTATCGGGATACTGATAAGGAACAACAAGTTCCTTCTTTCCGGGAGGAAGATTCTCATACACCTTTTTAAGTGCATCCGGATCATACGTGTCCAATAGTTTCTTGATGACCTTTGAGTCACGTTCCAGCAAAGCAAGAACCTTCTTCATGTACTCCTTCTGAGCCAGTCGCCTGATCAACGTCTCCTGCCCCTTCCCCAGATATTTCACTTTTTTCTCTTTTGTATTTCTTACACTGTACTGGCAATATGTTTTGTTCCCCCTTTTTATATTGGCAGCCTTCAAACTTCCCTCGGGATACGTCTTAATCTCTTTTTTTATCTCTCCGATAATCTTTTCGAAGAACTTCTGCTTATCTATTAGCCACTGCATTCGGCCACTCCTTTTGTGTTACGTCCAAATTCATATTATCCAAATTTATGGATGCATAAATCCCAATGGAATTGTTGATCATTACATCCAAAACGGTTAGTTCAGTTTTTTTGGTAGCAAAACCATCAGTTTTATTGCTTCCAAAACGACATAAACCATCGATTTGGATGCACATCCGAACATTTTTTTGCTACCACGATTTCTTCAGTTAGGTTTTTGGATGCAAATCTTTCAATGCCCACTCTTTCTTTTGCTACCAAAAGAGTTGGAATCCGGAATTTGGTAGCAAGCTATAACAGTTCCCCGGATTCCATCATTGACAGATAGCCCTCTGTGTTGAAAATGATGTGGTCCAGAACCGCTATTCCAAGAAGCAGCCCGGCCTTGCGGATTCTGTAGGTGACCTCCAGATCGTCCGGACTGGGGTCCAGGTTGCCCGAAGGGTGGTTATGGGCCAGAACGATGGCGGTTGCCCTCATTTTCAACGGTTCTGAGAAAACTTCGCGAGGATGGACCAATGTACGGTTCACCAGACCGACGGTCACGACATTCACGCCCATCAGTTCATGGGCACCGTTGAGGATCACGACGATGAAATGTTCCTGAAGCCGGTCTCCGTAATGCCGTACAAGTTCAAAGATCCTTTTTGGTTCCTTGCAGAGACGGGGTTTGAAGAAGGAGAATCTACGACCAATCTCAAGGCAGGCGCAGATTCTGGAGGCATTTGCCTTGCCTACACCCGGTATGGCCGAAAGGTCGTTTACAGAAATCTCACAGCTACCCTTTTCGTTCATCAGGAGAAGGATATCCTGAGCGATGTCCTGAACAGGACGCCTCTTGCTGCCGGAGCCGACCACAAGACACAGCAGCTCAATGTCAGACATGCCAAGAGGACCGGCGGCAAGCAATTTTTCACGGGGACGATCCTCAAGTGGCATTTCCTTGATGGATCTGAAATCAATGGTTTTGTCTTCATACTTCATGCAACCCTATACAGGAGAAGTGTCGAAAACATTAAGGATTTGGTAAAAAGTTTTTCGAAAAAAGTTAAAAATCAGAGAAGATCGGCAATATCGTATATCAGACGCTCGGATTTTTCCCATCCGAGGCATGGGTCTGTGATGGATTTTCCATAGCAGCCGTCACCAATATGCTGGGCTCCGTCCTCGATATAGCTTTCAACCATGAAACCTTTGAGGAGCTTTCTGATCCGCGGGCATTGTCTGGCTGAAGCAAGAGCTTCGGTGATGATCCGGGGCTGTTCGAAAGGATTTTTGTTCGAGTTGGAGTGGTTCGCATCAATTACCAGCGCAGGATTGGAAAGAGACCTGGCCTCATAGAAATCGCAAAGGAGCGAGAGGTCTTCATAATGATAGTTAGGGTGATTGTTTCCATGCTTGTCCGTATAACCTCTGAGGATGGCGTGGGCCCACGGATTGCCGTGCGAATGGGCTTCCCAACCGCGGTAGATGAAGGTATGGGAGCCCTGGGCTGCGACAATGGCGTTCATCATGACGTTGTAGTCGCCGCTTGTCGGGTTCTTCATGCCTACGGGAACTTCGATTCCGCTGGCGGTCAGCCTGTGCTGCTGGTTCTCGACGGATCTGGCTCCGACAGCGACGTAGCCCAGGATATCGTCCAGATATTTGTAGTTCTCCGGATAGAGCATCTCGTCGGCAAAGATGAAACCGGTCTCCTGAACGGCATGCATGTGCAGGTGACGGGTTGCCAGAATTCCCTTGTACAGGTCGGGTTTGCCAGTCGGATCAGGCTGGTGGACAAGGCCTTTGTAGCCCTGGCCTGTCGTACGGGGCTTGTTTGTATAGATTCTGGGGACAATCATTATCTTGTCACCGACCTTCTCCTGAACAGGAACAAGACGGGACATGTAGTCCATGACAGCGTCTTCGTTGTCTGCAGAGCAGGGGCCGATGATCAGAACCAGGCGGTCGGAGCGACCCTCGAAGATGTCGATGAGCTCAGCCCTCTTCCGGGCAACTGTAGCCAGGACGCTGTCTGCCGCAGGATACTGTCTTTTCACTTCTGACGGGATAGCCAGTTTTCTATAGAAATCCATATTCATGATGGTCACCTCACTTAATCAACATAATCAAAATCAACGCCAAGGGATTTGAGGCGGGAAAAGAAATCAGGAAAGCTCTTGTTCACAGCCGAGGCACCCTCAAGAACTCCGCCTGTTGTAGAAAGGACTACTGAAAGAGCCATGGCAATCCGATGGTCATTGTGTGAAAGAACGGCTTCGGCAGGTTTGGAAAGCCCACCACCTTGAACAACAATCCGGTTTTCCTCCAGGACGGTTCCGACTCCGAACCGGGAAAGCTCGCTGCACATTGCCTTGCCGCGGTCGCTCTCCTTGATTTTCAGGCGCCGGGTTCCGGTGAAAGACGCTCCGTGGAAACATGCGGCAAGGGCCATCAGAACAGGCCCAAGATCCGGACAGTCGGAAATGTCTATCTCTGCGAATCCCTTTTGCAACGCAAAAAACAGTTCCGGATAAACCCTGTCTCCCTGAAGGCTGTCACAATCCAGACCGGTGACTTCAACCCTACCTCCGACATAACCCAGAGCATCCAAAAAGGCTGCATTGGACCAGTCACCCTCAACGGTGAAATCCCCGTTACTGTACTTCCGGGAACCGGGAACGGAGAGGGTTCTTTCATCCGTCCATTTGACATCGATGCCGTGCTGGCCCAGAACCTTGATCGTCATGTCGATGTACGGACGGCTTTCAATCTTGCCTGCAAGTGTGATTGTGCTGTCTTCCTTCAGAAGAGGCAAAGCGAACAGAAGCCCGGATATGAACTGGCTGCTTATGTCTGCAGGAATCTCGAAGACCCCTCCGTGAAGTCTCCCGGATAGTTCCAAGCCACAGCAATTACCGGAAACTCCGGATACGCGTCTGAAAGAAATGTTCTGATTTCGGCAGATGTCTTCATAGACGGAAAGCGGCCTTTGCATCAGGACCTCGCTTCCCTCAAAGCGTGAGTGGTCAAAAAGTGCAAGTGCAATGGGTATGAAAAAACGCAGAGTACTACCGCTTTCGTTGCACCTGAAAACCGGAACTTCCGCCCTGGAATCAGTCCCGGAAACCTCCGGGCCTGAAACAGAGACAACCCCGTCGGAATAATCCACTTTGCGTACCAGATTCCCGATGCATCCGATTGTGGCCCTGATGTCCTCCGAAAGCTCTATGTTGCGGACAATGCTATTGCCATCTGCCAATGCTGCGCAGACAAGGTGTCTGTGGGCCATGCTTTTTGAAGGAGGAGCTGCCAATGTACCGCAGGCTTTGGACGGACGGAAAATCACTTTATCGGACGGCATCTTATCGGACAGCTCCTTGCATGACTGGTTCATTTCCAGGCCTCCAGAACGGCACCGACAACATGTCTGACATCCTCTTTGGCATTTATGTGATGGTCGCAGCAGGAAAGATACACAGGATAGCGGCAATCATAAAGACGCCTGAGTTTCTCAGGAGAATCCGAAAGCGGACGGTTGTATGAATATTCAAGAGCCTCCAGCGGTCTGTCAAGGAAGAAAAGAAGACCGTTGTGCTTCAGGTTCGTCACATTCTCCGGACGGAGAACGGACCCACCGCCGGTGGAAATCACGGCACCTGTAACAGAGGCAAGCTCCCTGCAAACAGAGGTCTCTACATCCCTGAAGACGTCCTCGCCGAGGGTTCTGATGACCTGTGACGGATGCATGCCGGTTCTCTTCTCAATCAGGTTGTCCATGTCATAAAGCTTCCTGCCAAGCTGCCTTGCAAGGGCCTCGGAAACAGTGGACTTGCCACAACCAGGCATACCTATCATCACCAGATTCTGCTTCGAACGCAGAACCTGCGAGTAGATTGAATTGGTTCTTATGGAACCCAACGAGCAGTCGAAGAAATGTTCGTATGCACAGATTGCTTGGTGGACAAGCATGAAAAGACCACCGTCAGAGGTGCATCCCGTTTTCTGAGCCTGCAGGACAAGGTTGGTCCTCAACGGGTTGTAGATGGCATCCACCACACCCTCAAGGTGCTTGAACGGGGTCAGGTCAATCGGAGAGGCGTCGCAATTCGGGAACATGCCGCAGGGAGTTGCGTTGATTATTATCCCTGCATCCGAATGCAGGGAAGCCGCCTGTTCATAGGAGATGCTGCCTTCGTATCCCGAGCGGCTCACCACTATGACATCGGAAGCACCGAGAGAACGGGCTACAGCCCGTGCAGTCCGGCTTGTTCCGCCTGAACCCAGAATCAGGACCTTGCGGCCTTTGAGATCAAGCTCCAGGTAATTCAGAAGACCCGTCATGCCTGCGAAATCGGTATTGAATCCGTAAAGACGGCCGTCTTTGTTGACGATAGTGTTTACGGCGCCTATTTCAGAAGCCGGACCATCCACTACGTCGAGGTAAGGGATGACATCCTGCTTATAAGGAATTGTCACATTGATGGCCTTGAATGCCTTGGCTTTCATGAAGGCACCAAGCTGCTTCTTCGGAATCTCCCTGAGCTCGTACTCATAGTCGCCGAGAAGTTTGTGAATCTCCGGCGAGTAGCTGTGTCCGAGCTTTTCCCCAATCAATCCGTATTCCATAGCAATTCCCCAAACAATTCCCTATTGCTTAATTTCCTGCAAAGAAATCAGAACCGAACCTTCCAACAAGGACATCATAAAGAACAAGAGCCACAACACTGTCAACAACAACCCTCGCCCTGTGGATTATGGCAGGATCATGTCTTCCACCTACGGAGATCTCCGTATCGGCTAGCTCCTTGAAGTCCACCGTCTTCTGTGTCTTCGAGATGGACGGTGTGGGTTTTACAGCACAGCGGAACACCACGGGCATGCCGTTGGTTATGCCGCCGTTTATTCCGCCGTTGTTGTTTGTAAGCGTGACAACCTTACCGTCTTCCATTGCAAAGCTGTCGTTGAAAGCGCTTCCTCTTCCGTCGACCATGTCGAACCCTGATCCGAACTGCACACCCTTGATTGCAGGGATGCTGAATAGAGCATGGCTGAGAAGGCCCTCGATAGTGTCGAACCACGGTTCGCCGAGACCTGAAGGAAGGCCGCTGATTGCGGTCTCCAGAACGCCTCCGACGCTGTCCCCTTCTGTCGATGCCTTCTCGATTGCGGCCTTCATGCCGCATGCGGCATCGTCATCGAGGGTTGCAAAAGCCTTGTCTCCAAGACAAGCAAGCTGCTTTCTCAGAACCGGCTCGTCGGATGAAAAACAGGTATCATGGATTCCTGCACATGAGCGTACATGGGTTCCGATGAGGATACCCTTTTCCTTCAGAGAAGGAATGACAACGGCTCCGGCGGCAACAAGGGCTGCGGTGATCCTTCCGCTGAAGTGTCCGCCTCCCCTGTAGTCCTGGTATCCGTGGTATTTGCACTGTGCGGCATAGTCTGCATGACCGGGCCTTGCAACAGATGAAAGCTTGTCGTAATCCGCGCTCCTGTGCGCTGTGTTGGGAATCAGGATGCAGAGCGGAGTTCCCGTGCTGCGGCCGTTGAAAACGCCGCTGACAATCTGAAACTCGTCGCTCTCGACCCTTGATGTGGAGATGCTTCCCGATGGCCTTCTGAGGGACAGCTGGTGCCTGATGAAGGAATCGTCAATCACCATTCCGGGGGAAAGCCCGTCAATCACCGCTCCGATGAACGGGCCGTGGCTTTCTCCGAAAACCGTTGTCCGGACGCTTGTTCCGAAACTGTTCTTCATAATCCCTCCGTCACTTCTGAATCAGAGGCAGAAGTGCCCTGATGTCGTTCAGGCCCATATCCCTGAACTCATATTTCCCGATTTCCGGGACGAACACCGTGGATATCCTGTCCCCGGTGGATTTCTTATCGTGGCTGATCGCCTCGCAGACGGCGTCCTCATCGAAACTGAACCGTGTGGAAAGGCCGAGTCTTTCAAGGGCCTTCTCCAAAGCTGGACGGACACTTTCCGAGCACATGGGAATCATTCCAAGGGAGACACATTCGCCGTGGAAAAGGGTTCCCGCCGGAAGCGAGGCCTCAATGCCGTGCCCGATGGTATGACCGAAATTGAGGACCTTTCTAAGACCCTTCTCGTGCTCGTCCTGCTGGACGATGACCTTTTTCAAAAGGATGGATTTCTCAATGATGGCATCAAGATTGCCAAGGACATCACCTTCCAGAAACAGAGAGAACAGGTCGGCATCGAACGTGAAGGCCATCTTCAGGGCCTCGGCGAGGCCGTTTGCAACCTGTCTCGGAGGGAGTGTTGAAACGACATCCGGATCGATCAGGACCTTTTTGGGCTGATGGAATGCACCGACGCTGTTCTTCACGCCCCCGAGATTGATGGCGGTTTTCCCACCCACCGAGGAATCGACCTGCGAAAGAACCGTGGTGGGGATGTTGTAGAAATCGATGCCCCGCATGTAGCACGATGCGGCAAAGCCGGCCATGTCGCCGGAGATTCCGCCGCCGACTGCCACCACGCAGTCATGTCGGTCGAAACCGCAGCGCACCATGTGGGTGAGGATCTCGTTCAGGGTGTCGATGGATTTGTTGGCCTCTCCTGCGCGGAAGACCATGCGGAAGCCCTCGCGGGCGGCATCCATGACCACATCGCCGTATTCGTCAGGCACTCCGTCGTCCGAAACCACAAGGACCTTGCGGTCCAGATCAAACTCAGATCCGGCATCGTACAAGGCTCCGCGGCGGATGACGATGTCATAGCTGTCTTTTCCAAGGTCTATCCTGATAACGCCCATGATTCTTCACCTCCGCATTTCAGATGTTGATGTCGCCCTGATAATGGCCGAGAACCTTGACCTCCTCGCAGACACCGTGAAGTTTGTCAATCAGTCTCTGACCCTCCGGTCCCAGAAGGGAGCCCTCGCCTTCAACGTAGAAGTAGTACTGCCAAGGCACGTCCTTGATCGGACGGCTCTGAAGAGACCTTAGGTTTATCCCGGCATCCGCAAAAGCCTTGATGGCGCTTGCAAGAGAGCCCGGGTAGTTCTTCACGGTGAACATCATCTGGAAAAGACAACGTGCACCCGAGGTCACCTCTTCGTTCTTAACACGGGAGAACACTGCAAAGCGGGTTGTGTTCATAGAACTCTGGTTTATTTCCTTCTGAAGGACCTCAAGACCGTAGAGCTGTGCCGTCTCCTCGCTTGCGATTGCCGCAACCGATTTGTCGTTCAAAGCCGCCACCTCTCTGGCTGCGACCGCCGTATTGGACATGGCCTGGATCGAGAAGCCGTTGGACTGAAGGTACTTCATGCACTGGTCCAAAGCCTGCTGATGGCTTATGACCTTCTTCACATCGGATATCTTCGCGCCCTTGATGCCCAGAAGAGCCTGGGCGATCTTCAGATTGTACATGCCGTTGATGAAAAGGGGGCCCTGATGCATCAGGTCGAAGACCTGGTTCACATTGCCCGCGTAGCTGTTCTCCACAGGAAGCACGGCAAAGTCGCAGTGGCCTTTGACCACCGACTCGTAGGCTTTGTCGAAACTGGGAAACGAAACCAGATTTCCATCAGGAAATATTCTTCGGGCGGCTATGTTGGCCCATGCACCTTCAATTCCGCAGTAGGCGATCTTGCTTCCCTTGATGACCTGGCTCTGGAAGCGCTTTCCCGTGCTCATCATGGCCTTGAGGAACTCAAGGTAGTACGGTCTGTAGTCAGGATTGTGAATGAAATTCACCTCACGGTCGCAGACTTCCTGCTCCCGTGCGGCATCGAATATCTGAAGGCCGTACTCCTTCTTGTACTCGGCAATATCCCGGGCAACGTCCATGCGCTGCTCGAAAAGGCCGGCAATCTGCTCGTCGATCCTGTTGATCTCGAGCCTGCACTCCTCAAGGTCCTTCTTATTTTCCATAGTTTATTAAAAGCTTACTTCTTTTCCTCGTCCACGACTTCGGCTTCTTCTACGATTGCCTCGGTTTCCTTTCCTCCTCTGATCATGGAGAGGATGGAGATCACAGCCATCATGACACCGATGACGACGAATCCAATCGACAGAATCTGGACGACTTTGTAAAGGGTATCAACCGGCTTGAAGAAGAGAAGCAGAGCTATGAGAATCTGGATCACACCTTCGACTATGAAATGGGATTTCATATCGACGATATCGAAGTTCTTTGCCACAGCAGCGTTCTGGAATGAAACAAAGGCCGAGAAAACAAGACCGATTGCAAAGACATAGACCATCACTGTGATAGCTGTCTCAGCAGCGAACAGTGCAAAGACAACGGATCCGGCTCCGATGATGATGGATTCGAAACCTTTGACCATGGCGAGCCTCTTGGTGAAATCTGTGAAGCACCATCTGCGGACTCCGACCAGTGTATAGAAACCGTCGATGAATGATCCGATTCCAGCCGCAATCAGGATGATCTTGAGAAACGATCCTGTATGCTGCATGATCAGAATGCCTACAAAAATGGCGGCAATACCCACTAAAAGCATCTTGATCAAACCCTTTGTTCTGAATGTCATGTTGATTTCCTCCCCATCACTTTACGATTGAATATGTCTCGATCTCGAATACCAGAAGCGAATTCGGCTCGATGTTTCCCGAAGGACCTGAGCCGTATCCGATATCCGGATGTACGTACAGAATGTAGTGCGAGCCCATGGGCATGAGCAGGACGCCTTCCTTGAAACCCGCAATCACCTGAGTCATGGAAAGCTTCTGGTGTGTTCCCCTCTTGTACGAGCTGTCAAGGACGGTTCCGTCAAGAAGCCTCAGCTCATAGTCAAGCTCCACAGTATCCGTTGCCGTGGCCTTCTCTCCGGTTCCCTGCTTCAGGATCTTGTACTGAAGGCCGGATTCGGTCACATGGATTCCTTCCTTGGTCTTGTTTTCAGCAAGAAATTCCTCTGCGGCCTTTAGGTTCGCCTCCGCCAAAACGGTCATTCTGGCCTCGTAGTCCTTGAAGTATTCCTGAAGGATGCTGTTGAGCTCATTGACCGTGAATTTGGATTTGCCTTGGACAAAGTCGTTCATTCCCATGTAGCCGTAGTACGGGTCTAGCTCGGGATACGTTGTCCTCTGGGACATGGTGAAATAGTACCCGGCGTTCTCGCCCGCTACCTGAAGCATGTAGATGCCGTACGCATAGCTGAACTTGTCTTTCAGTGTCTGGGGAACCTCCGGTTTTGCAGAGCTGTCCGCGGAAAAAACAAGACAGGCTGCCAGAACGGCCACCAGAATGAATGCAACGGTTTTCTTGAACATCGGATTCTCCTTTTTACGTTATTTTATATTCTCAAAACGCCAGTTTCAAGACTTGAAAAAATCGCCCTGGACGGCATTTCTCTCATGCATTTCAGCCTCAAGGGCCCTGAGGAAACGGTTCTTGTCGGCAAACAGTCTGGGACATGCCAGCCTGTGGGGCGGCGTCTCGCACATCAGGCGTTCGATGACCACATCCGACGGAATCCGTCGAAGGATGTAGATCACGTTCTCTATGTGGCGGGTCATGCATGGCGCCGTAACCTCACCTTTGAGGAAATCATCATACAGAGCCGTGCCTGCGACTATGTTCAGATTGTGGATCTTCAGCGAATCCGGATGGACTGTGTTGACCACTTCTATTGTCCTGTCCAGCTGGTCCCTGCCCTCACCGGGATAACCGGTCAGAACATGGAGGCACAGTTCTATCCCACGCGCCTTCACGGCTCTGGCGGCTTCAACAAGGCATTTCACATCATGGCCGCGGTTCATCCTCTTCAGAATCTCATCGTCCCCGCTCTGAAGGCCGAGCTCGATGCACACCCCGGTTCCCCTCTCCTTGTACGAGGCAATCAGGTCCAGCTTCTTTCCATCGATGCAGTCAGGTCTTGTGGAGATTATCAGCTCCTGCCATGGTCGCAGAGAAAGGACGAAATCATAGAGTTCTCTGAGCTTCTCCACCGGTGCGAACGTGTTTGAGAATGACTGGAGGTAAGCCGAGAAACAATCTGTCCTATACCGTCTCCTGACGAATTCCACACCTCGCTCAACCTGAGCTCTGATATCCTCTTTATCGAAGTTGAATGAATAAACTCCAGTATTCTCACAAGCACAGGACATTGAATCTATATCGGACTCAAAACCGCTCGAGCGGTTGAACATGCTTTCCGCCGTGCGAAGGTACGCCGCCCTTGCCCCCTGGCTGTCGCAGTATGAGCACCCGCTGCCGTCAGGACTTTTGCATCTGTTAGGACATGAGAACCCGGCATCTATGCCTATTCTGAATACACTGTGTCCGTATTTCTTTCTGAGATGTTCGGCGTATGAGTTGTAGGGACAGGCCATCACTCGAACCTTGAATCAAGAATCCAGCGGTTGCCGTTGACAAAGGCCTTGAAATCCAGCTCCTTCTTGGCAGGAAGCTGAAGCGCCGTTATCCACAGGATTCCATCCGAGCAGCAGACTCCTATTCCCCTGTCCTTTCTGAACGAGACAACCTTGCCCGGCTCAATGCCATCCGGAAGTTCGGGATTGTCCAGATAGGAGAATCCTCCCCAGACACCGGTGATTGCAATGTCGCCGCCGTTGACACGGGCCCATGCCTTGGGCCACGGATAGCAGGAGCGGATCCTGCAGTGGAGTTCCCTTACAGTTCTGTTGAAATCAAGCTGCCCGAAAGCCCTGTCAATCATGGTGCAGTAGCTTGCATCACCCAACTGGGGAACAGGTATCACAGAACCCTCGAATATGCTCTGAAGCAGATCCGGGACAAATGCAGCTGCCTCGGACGCCACACGGACAGTCAGAGACTGGTTCGTCTCCGTTCCGTCCAGCGGGAAACTGTGCACACCCCAGATGTCGCCCTCGTCCATTGCAAGACCTATGTCCTGGAGGGATATTGCGGCGAACCGCAGCCCGTTGTCTATTGTGAACTGCACCGGTGAAGGTCCGCGGAACTGTGGAAGAGCGGAAGGATGGACGTTGAAACGTCCCTTCGGGAAAAGATCCAGGAACATGGGACCGAAGATCCTGCCGAACGCAAACGAGATCAGTGTGTCTGCCCCGATGGTCTTCACGGCCTGCCTTGCCTCCGACCTGATGGTGTCGAACTGGAGAACGGGAATCCCCAACTCCATGGCAGCGGCCTTGACGGGACTTGGGACAAGCTTGTCAGAACGCCCCACCTTCTTGTCAGAAGAGGTCAGGACCCCGACGACATTGAATCTTCCGGCAAGGGCCTTGAGAAGTGGTACTGCTATTTCCGGCGTTCCCGCAAGCAGGATCCTGTGGTCTTCCATCTTATCTGTGTCTCTTTTTCCTGTTCTTCTTCTCGTAGGCACGAACGACCTTGTTCTTCTCCTCCTCGTCCAGACGGTCGATGAAGAGAACTCCGTCAAGATGGTCGTACTCATGCTGGATCACACGTGCCATCAGGCCCGAGGCCTTGAGGGTGAACGGAACCCCGTTCGCATCCTTTGCCTCGATGATGACCTTGGAAGGCCTGACAACGTCATGATAGACACCGGGAAGGCTCAGACAACCTTCCTCGTAGGGGTTTGTCTCAACTGACATTCCGGTGATCTTCGGGTTGATGAACTCTTTCTTTGTTCCATCGGGAAGCGAGACGATGAAGAATCTTTTGTCCACACCTACCTGAGGTGCGGCAAGGCCGACCCCGTCGGCCTCCTCAAGGGTCTCGTACATGGCCTGGATAAGGATGTGAAGAGCATCGTCGAACTGCGTCACATCCGAGCATTTCTCACGGAGGACTTCCTCCCCAAGTTTCATTATATCAAGCATGATTTGATTATATATCAGAACGGGGCAAACTGTTCAATGAGACAGACTGTCCGCAAAGCTAAAGCAGATCCACAGGATCCACATCGATGTCCATGGAAACGTTGTATGGGACCTTCAGGCCGGCGATGACCTTGTTCAGCGAGGAAAGCAGCATCGAAGGGTTCTTCGAGCGTACCAGCACCTGGAAGCGGTAGTAGGACCTGATCTTCTCAATGGGGCACTCGTTTGCACCGTATACCTGTATGCCGCGGCCGTTCTGACGCAGCGAGTTGGCAACGCTCTGGGCAAAGGTCCTTGCGGCATCGGCGTTGGTTGAACGGAATACTATGTTCGCCATTCTTGAGAAAGGCGGGAACACCGTCTCCTCGCGGATAGCAAGCTCCTGGTCGAAGAATCCCTTCACATCCCCTCTGGCGGCGAACGTGATGGCCGGGTTGTCCTTGGTACGGGTCTGGATTATAACCTCGCCCTCGGAATCAGCCCTTCCCGATCTTCCCGAGACCTGGACAAGGAGGTCGAACGTCCTTTCCTCCGCCCTGAAATCAGGAATCAAGAGTCCGCTGTCGGCCATGATTATTCCCACCAGCCTGACGTTGGGGAAATTCAGCCCCTTGGCGACCATCTGAGTTCCCAGAAGGATCTGGATGTTGCCAGCCCGGAAATCGTCCAGAGTCTTCTGGATTGTCTTTCTGTCCTTGGAGACGGTATCCGTGTCCAGTCTGGCCACCCGGTACAGGGGGAAGAGTCTTTCAAGCTCCTGTTCCACCTGCTCCGTCCCGAATCCCGAGTACATCACGTCCATCGAACCGCACTGGGGGCATTTTGTGATGGGTCTCTGAGTGTATCCGCAGTAGTGGCACTGAAGCATGTTGCGCCGCTTATGGTAAGTCATTGCAACATCGCAATGGGGGCATTTGAGCTCATAGCCGCAACTTCTGCAGTGGAAGTAGTAGCTGTAGCCGCGCCTGTTCAGAAACAGGATCACCTGCTTTCCGTCGGAAAGCGTTCTTAGCATCCTCTCCTGTAAAAGAGGCCCGAAGATTCCGCTCTCGTGGCTCATGTCGGCGATCTCCACCTTGGGAAGGGAACCTCCGCCCACACGTTTGGTAAGGTCGATCCTGACCATCTTGGAGGGATCCTTCATCAGATGCCAGGCTTCCAGGCTCGGAGTGGCACTTCCCATCAGAAGCTTTCCCTTGCAGTCAGAAATACGCTTCTGGGCAACCTGACGGGCATGGTATCTGGGAGCGTTTCCGCTCTTGTAGGAGTTCTCGTGCTCCTCATCAATGATGATCATCTTGAGGTTTGAGAACGGAGCGAACACGGCGCTTCTGGCACCGATGACCAGACTGACCTCCGACCTTTTGATCTTGCGCCACTGGGCAATGCGCTGTGAGTCCGTGAGTCCCGAATGAAGAATCGCAACGTTGTTCTGGAATCTCTTCATGACCTGAAGCGCAAGCTGGTGTGTCAGAGTTATCTCAGGCACAAGATAGATGACCTGACCGCCCTGTTCTATCACCTTTTCGGCACAGCGCAGAAAGACCTCCGTCTTTCCAGATCCTGTGATTCCGAAAAGGTAGTAAAGGGAATTCTTTCCCTCCATCACGATACGGACTGCATTCTCCTGTTCATCCGAAAGAACAACATCCGGACGGGGTATCGCCTCGTCCGCATCAAGGCCTCCGAAGCCTATGTCCTTCTTTCCTCCGGGTATCATCGTATCCAGGATCTCACCACGGCTCGAGAAGTAGAACTTCTCCATCCACAGGGCCAGCTCGTAGTCCTTTTTGTCAAACAGAGGTTCCTTATCGATGACCCGTATGATGGGTTTTATCTCAAAACCTTCGTCTTTAACAGAATCCAGGACATCAATCACATAACCCTGGACCTTTCTGGGAACCTTGCCCTTCACAAAGCCGAACGGCACAATCACCCGCTCACCGGGACGCACATCCATGACATCCGGATCGAAACTGTAGGTGAATTCGTTCTTCAGAGGAACCGGTACGGCGACCTGGGCATAGCGAAGCATCAGGATCCACCTGCCGGAAGGCCAAGGTATCTTGCCAGTTTCTTCAGATCATCCCAGACCGGGCGCTTGAGAGTCGGATCTCGGAGCACTGCAGCCGGATGGTATGTGCAGATCATGGGGATTCCGTCATAGAAGAAGAACCTTCCCCTTAGTGATCCCATGGAGGCATCGGGCTGTCCAGTCATCAAAGTAGAGGCGGGTTTTCCGACACAGAGGATTGTCTGGGGATGGATTATACTGATCTGCTGCTTTAGAAAAGCAAAACAGGCCTGCTTCTCATCGGGGTACGGATCGCGGTTCTGCGGAGGTCTGCATTTGACGGTGTTCGTGATGTAGACATTCCTGTCACGTGAGAGCGATATGGCGGCAAGCCATTTGTCCAGGAACTGCCCGGCCTTGCCCACAAACGGCAGACCCTGCAGGTCCTCGTTCTCTCCAGGACCCTCGCCAATGACCATGACCGTGGGTCTGTCCTTGCAACCGGTTCCGAACACAACGTTCGTTCTTGTGCTGCAAAGGCCGCACCTGGTGCACTTCTTCGCATCGGACAGCAGGGAGTCGAACGACATGTGTAGCCTCTCGTCGTCAGGAGCCTTTGAAATCTCCGTCGCAGGCTTACCAATGACCGTCACCTCCGACTTCTCCTCGGGGACAAGCTTCTTGACGGTTTCCGAGAAATCCCTGACTGCATGCGGCTTTCCGGAGAAATCCTGCCTGAGGACATCGGAAAAAGAGTCAAGCAGTTCATCTGTCTTCAGAAATGCGGCCTCAAGAGCCCTGCGCTTTTCTTCGTTTCCCATACTCATCCTCAAACCACTGATACTCCTGCGGGTCATAGCTGACACGCCAGAGATACAGGCCGGCCGACGAAGCCGTCTTGCCTGCAAGGCTTCTGTCCTTTGAAGCCAGCACCCTCTCGAATTCCTCTGCAGGGCATCCCCGGCTGCCCATATCAAGCATGGTTCCCACAAGAGACCTCACCATGTGATACAGAAAAGCGTTGCCGCAGATGCGGTAGCACAGAAGCTTCTCGCCGTATGTGGACTGCGTCCAGCTGAACGACGACTCGTATATGTCACGTACCTTGCTGGGACAGTCGTCCTTTGCAGAGGTGAACGTGTTGAAATCATGCGTCCCCACAAGGATCTTCGCATATGAATTCAGAAGATCGATGTCAGGGAAAGCCCTGATCATGGTCACAAGACCGTCTTCAAAACAGTCATGTCCCTCTCCCACCTTGCAGAAATAACGGTACTCGCGCGCCATGGCGCTGTAGCGGGCGTGGAACGAGGGATCGACATCCCAGCTGCGTCTGATTCTGACGCTCAGAGGAAGGATGGAGTTCAGTCCGGCATAGAAAGCCTTGACGGGAATGCTGCAGTCATCGAACTCAGCATGGGCGACCTGACCGTATGCATGAACCCCGCTGTCCGTCCTGCCGCTTCCGACAACAACCACGTTGCGGTCTCCCACAAGCTGCTCAACCGCAGCCTTCAGGGCATCCTGAACGGACTTTCCGTCCACCTGGCTCTGCCAGCCGCAGAAAGCCCTTCCGTCATAACTGACCTCAAGGGCAACGCGCCGGCGCCCCTCCGGGGCAGAGAAATCCTTGGGACGTCTCCAGTCAGACCGTGCCATCGGAATCTCCGCTGTCTTCGGATTCAAGAACAACCATGGCAATGGCCAGAGGTTTCTCGTGAGTCAGTGAAAGATGGACCACAGCCCTGGGGGCGTTGTCCAGAGTCTTTCCGCTGAGAATTACGAACGGACGTCCGTCCTTTTCCTTGCCTGTAGTTATCTCGTTGGGAACCACATCGGCATTGAAACCGGTCCCGCGGGCCTTGGCATAGGCCTCCTTCACGGCGAATCTGGAAGCAAGGAACTGGGCCCTGATGTCCTCATGGGCGTTCTCCAGCTTGGAGTACTGCTCGAGTTCCTTTTCGCTGAACATCTTCTCCAGCGCCCTTCCCTTGAGTTTCTTGACCCTTTCGATCGAGACCGCGTCAACGCCTATGCCGAGTATCACTTTCACTTTCCCCCGAACGAGAAGTACACCTTGAGCTGCGAGGGTTCAGTGAAGATGTTGATCTTGGACAGGTCCACGTGATTCCCCAGGTCGTGGGTATCGATTTTCACAACGGCGTAGTTGACTCCCTCGCGGTTGACATATGAGAAATCCGCACTGAGAGAGATTTCGGAGACATCGATCAGGTAGATCTGGTCCTCTGTTCCCTGGATAACGAGATTGACGTTGTCCGGAACGTTGCTCTGGGCACTGTAGAATTCGGGCATGGTCACGGTGATCGGAAGAGTGACCCTCCTCTCCGTCTGGATGGAGAACACGAGAACGAAGTAGACCAGAACCGAAAAGATGAAGCACAGGATCTTGACCTGCCAGTTGTAGAAGATCTTCTGGGAAAACTTACTGCGCATCGTTCTTACCTCCCTCAAGCTGTACCGGTGAGACGTCAAGGTTGTTGAACAGAGACAGAAGCATGCTCTTTATCTCGTCATGTGAAAGGTCGTAGTAGAGGTTGCCGTTGCAGGCGAGCGAGATCGCTCCTGTCTCCTCGGACACGACGATGATGGCCGCATCCGATTCCTCGGCCATTCCAAGGGCAGCACGGTGTCTGGTACCGAATGATGCCCTGATGTCTGTCTGACCCGAAAGAGGAAGGTAGCATCCGGCGGCGATGATCTTGGAACCCTGGATTATCATAGCTCCGTCATGAAGCGGCGTGTCATGGTCGAACACCGTGACGATCAGCGCACTCGAGATGTCGGCGTTGATCCTCGTTCCGCTGTCGATGATGTTCTTCAGGGCAAGCTTTCTCGGGAACACAATCAGCGCACCGCGCTTGGACTGCACGAGTCTCTGGCAGGCATTGAGGATTGTCTCGATCTGCTCCGACGAAGTCTGGACTCCACCTATTCTGAAAAGCCTGATCCTGCTGACTCCCGGAGTGAACGATCTTCTGAGCTCCGGCTGGTACACGATGCAGAAGAAAACAGCGGCGGGAACGGCACATACCCTGAGGACCTTCTCCAGGACAGCAAGGCCCGCAAGTCTGCAGGCGATGTACGTGAAGAGGTACAGAAGAACAGACCTGATCAGCTGAGTGGCCCTGTTCTGCGCCAATGCGATGTAGAAGTTGTAGAAAAAGACCGTCAGCACCAGTATCTGCACGGCGGCCCGGATCCAGTCAATTGTTGAAACAGGCATCAACTTCCTCCTGATTTCAAGAATTATATGTCATTGTACGTCAAATAGGAAGTGCCACCGACTTGAGCAGGCTCTGATTTCTGGTCATGTCCAGACCGCACACCACGGTGGCGCTGCCCTTTGAAGCAAGAGTTCCAAGAATCTCCTTGGCCACATTCTCCAGATCCGATGCGCTCATCTGCAGAAGCAGACGGCGTCGTTTCAGATACAGCGATGTGCTCATACCGTAAAGGACACGGCGGAAGGCCTCGGCACTCTTCGCCTGCGGGGAAAGGGGCCTGATCTCCTTGCCTATGATCGTCACAATCGCATACTCCATCTGCACGGGGTCGATCCTGCTCCGGAGGGCTTTTCTGAACACCTTGTAGGTATCCCCGATTCCCGGGTCCCTGTAGGACGAGAACACGAAGAGATTCTCCATTCCGTCCACATGGCTTTCCACTCCGTAGGCACCCATCTTCCCGCGAACCGTATCCCACAGGTATCCGGACGAAAGAACCGAGGCAAGAAGCGAGGCCGCCACGTATTTTTTCTCGTCCTCCTTGTTGAAACTCACCGCCAGAGCGTTGAAGGCAGGGCCCGAAGGAACGGTGAAGGCCAGAGGACTCTTCATGCTTCCGAAAGGCTTCTCCATCTTGTGGTTCCTGTAATAGTCAGAAGTCCTTACAAACTTACCGGCCTCAAATCTATCTGTAAATGTACCAACAAGTTGCGTCAGATCCTCATCCTCGGCATCATGACCGATATGGACCGTCATGGAGCGCTGGACAAAGACTTTCTTACTAAGCTTGGTAAGCTCTGCTGACAAAGCCTCCAGACTCTTTTTTCCACTTTCGAGGTCCTTTTTCAGAGCCGCCAGATACAGCCAAAGAGATGTTCCCATGTTTATCTCGCTCTCGTAGGCCGAGGCGGAGAAAACGCTCGAGGCGTTCATCACCGCATAGGAGTTCCCGCTGTATGTGTAGCCGCTTTCGAACTCGGTTATCATGTCGGTCAGGGATGCCTGGATACGCTGCGTGTCCGAAAGCTCGCACTCGGTCAGAAGCTCGGAGATCAGGTCAAGGGCACCGGCGAAATCGGCCTTCAGTGACTTGGACTTGACCACCACTGTGCTGACCGGATTTCGGTGTACATCCGTCCCGGCGCTGGGGTACATGAAGAAGCTTCCGGTGAGCATCTTCATCATGGTGCTTATCTGTGTGAACGAGTGTTTCTTTGTTCCGCACATCTGCACGGCACGGACCAGAAGAGGCAGCAGTTTCTTCTCCTCAAGAGACAGGTTCCGGGTGTCGAACGCAATGGAAAGATAGACAATCCCGCGGGTGAAAAGACGGTAGTCATAGAAGACCGTTCCGCACGGCAGTCTCTTTTTGCTCTGGTCATATCGGGCTATTGTCCGGGGAAGATCGGAAAGCGTTATCCTGTCTATCGTGGCCAATGCCTCGGGAGTGTCGGGTGTGTTGACGAATCTGTCGAACAGAGCCTTCTGTCTGGAGGTATCAAGACCTGCGGAGACCTTTTCGGAATACTTTCTCTGAAGCTCCTCACGGAACTTGGTATCAAAGTCATCGGAAGACTCTACAGTCAGAAGACAGCGTCTTGGATTGTCCAGAAGGTGCCTCTGCATCCAGGACTCGAAATAACGGCCCGCTGCAACCCGCTCCTTGAGCTTGGAAAGACGCTCCAGACTCAGAGCTCCCTCATGCGGGTCCTTTCCCCTCATCCAGCTTCTTGCAACCTTGAGACAGATTGTCATCCCGAAAGGAAGACCGCCGGAGGGAATCTCCTGTTCCTTGAACTCAAGACGTTTGATGGCCGCAGCAACGGCATCTTCGGGAAGACCGTCTCTGACGTAGGACGAGATCTGGTCCAGAAGGAAGCTTTCGATTTCCGACTCCGCCCCCTCCTTCGCATGGCTGAAACCTACGGTGAAAGTCAGAACAGGGCTGTCCACATCAGTGCCGCTCAGAGGATTCAGGTCGTCACCCAGATCGGACTCGGTGATGGCCTTGTAAAGCGGAGCTCCCGGATTGCCCAGAAGGATGTCTACAAGGGTCGAGACAGTGAGGACTTCCAGGGTGTCATCCCCTTCCGTAGTAAGCCAGGTAAGCACGACGCTTCTTGCATCACCGGCAGGACAATTCTCATGAATCCGCATTGGTTTTAATTCTTTCATCAGATAGTCAGCCGATTTAGGAATGATTTTTTCGCCTTTTTCACGTCCTTTCAGGTATCTTTGCTCCACTTTGTCCAGATACTCGCAGGCATCCAGATCGCCGTAGAGGAACAGTCTGCAGTTGGACGGACTGTACCATTTCCTGTACCTCTCAAGGTATTCCTCATATGTCAGGTCCACTATATTAATCGGATCTCCGCCTGAGTCGTACTCGTAAGGGGTGCCTCTGAACATGTCGCGTGTGCTGCAGCTCTGGACAACAGAATCCTCGGTGCTGCGGGCTCCGCACATCTCGTTGAACACAACCCCGTCGAACTTTCCGTCAAAGGCCCTGATTCCTTCCTGAAGGAAGGACTCGCGCCTGAGAAGCGGAGCGAACACGGCATCGGAGTAGATGTCGAACAGTATGTCAAAATCCTTCTTCAGAGGAGAGGCGAACGGATACATCGTCTTGTCAGTGAATGTGATTGCGTTCAGGAATGTATTGGGACTGGAAAGGAGGACCTGAGAGAACGGATCCTTGACGGGAAAACGCTTGGATCCGCACAGGACCGTGTGCTCGATTATGTGGGCAACGCCTTTGCTGTCCTCCGAAGGAGTGCTGAACATGAAGTTGCAGCATCGCTCGGTATCGCTGTTCTTTATGTGAAAGACCTCCATGCCCGTGACATCATGGACATAGAGACATGCCTCTCCGCCGTATTCCGGCATAGGGGTTCTTCTTTTAAGTTCAAACATAGACCGCCTTGACCAATGTATATGCAGTGTCTGCAAGGATTCTGAAGGCTGACTGCACCGCCTCCCCGTGCGTCTGTGCGAATGCGCTTGAGTAGATCACATCGCTCTTGTAGACAGGTTCCTCCGTCCCGGTCCTGAACAGGAAGGCAATTCCTTCCGCTCCGACCACCTCCACACCGTTTCTCGACGGGAAGGATTCCGTGATGCCGATCCTCAGAACCAGAAGACAGTCTTCCGTCCTTCCTGAATGGGAGAATTCGTAGTAGACATCCTCCTCGTCATCGAATTCGGCATAGTAGACGGCGGCATCGGCCCTGTCCTTTATGAATTTGGACGTCATATAGTCCGTAATGGCGTTTGAATCCGTGACATATCCGAGCTCATCGTGCTCAATGACAGCCACGGCAAGACTTCCCATGGAGTACTGCTTGTCGTACTCAAAGGCAACGACCTTTGAATCCACAAGCTCCCTGAGTTCCCTGACCTTGTCCTTTCCCACAGCGGATTCAAGCTGATCCAGCTCATCATCCAGGTCGAGTCCGAACAGGACGGAACCTTTTCTGACAATCGCATCGTTCATGGGGTTGAACACAAGCTGACCCTCTTCGCCCGTGACATATACGAAGTAGTCCTCGTAGATGTCTCCCCTGCTGTCCTCTGCACGGTATCTGGCGTTGACCTGGGCCGAGGCGACCACGGACGAGGCGAATGTGGTGCGTCGTGACACCGATACAATGCATGATGCTTTCTCCGGGTGCGGATTGATTACGGATATGTACATGTTCTGAAGAAGCCCAATCACGACCGGATAAAGCTCGTCGAACTTGTATTCATCGCTGATGTAGTCCCTGCCTTCCGCGAGGGCCATTGCCTTGATGTAGTTGGATGCGGCATTGAACTCGTGTCCGGATTTGACGTATTCATCTCCGCTCTGGATAAGGCTGTCGACTTCCTTTATCAGAGCCTCGCGCCTTCTGGACTCGTCCGTCGTGGCCAGCTCTATGAGATTCCTGTCCATGGACACCCGGAGGAACACCGTAAAGCGTCCGTCCTGGGTCATGACAAAGCGGTCCTCTATGTTCAGTCCGTATTCCGTTATGGTACCCAGGACGCTCAGTTCCCTGTAGGCCTCCTGGCTGAGCTCGGATCCCGTTCTCTCGGCCAGCTTTTCGATCACGTTGTTGTAGGCAAGGAGCTCCGCCTGCCTCTGTGACGTGGACGAACCCTCGGCCGTCATTCCCACCTTGTCCTTCCCGATGTTCATGTCGGGCTCGTAATACCAGTAAGGAAGACCCGAGACATTGGACTTGAGGACCGCACCCACTGAACGGCATCCCGAGAAGAGCACGAGAACGAGGATAAGTGAAGCCAAGACAGAACAGATCCGTTTTTTCATCAGATGTAGACTCCGGCACCCAGATACGGGGAAACAAGGTTGGAACTTCCGGTCCTGTACATCCAGGAGACACCCAGGTCCCAATGGAAGGTTCCAAGGCTGTGCCTGTAGGCAAAACCGTAAGTGCTGGCGAATGTCACGGAATTTCCGATGGAGACTCCCGCTGCGCACCACGAAGCCAGCTTTCCGTTCTGGATGAATGTGTTGGAAGAATCCCACAACCTTGCAATCGGGAACGTGACACCTATTCCGGCCATGACAAGGGCTCCGGTGAAGCTGAAAGATCCTCCGCTGAACACGGACCCCAAATCATAACCTACTCCGCCCATCACCACGGGATAGACAGGATACAGACCGCATGAGAACGAGTAGCCGGCAAGGAAATGGTACATTCCAACGAATGCGCCTATGCTGTGAAGGGGCCCGCGCCTGGTCAGGGTACTTCCGACCTCATAAGGACCTTTTGAGATTATCTTGTCGAACAAGACCACGTCTCCAGGCTCCTTGGCTCCGTAAGGAACATCCCGGAGCACGGATTTGACTGCAAGGACATTGCCGGATTCATCAGTGAAGATCTGGCCGTTTCCGACATCCTCATCCATGTCTATGGAAGAAATGCTGCTTCCGTACACGAACGTTATGGACGAGGCTCCCAGGCTGAGAACTGCTATTGAAAAAAGGGCGACCAGCGCCAGAAAACGTTTCATTCTATTTTGCCCACTGGTTGATGATTTCAATTATCAGTGCGACGCTGTCGTTCATTGCATCGACGGCGGCCCACTCGTAGCGGCTATGGTAATTGTATCCGCCCGTATAAAGGTTCGGACAGGGAATCTTCGCCATCTGTGCGATTCTGGAGCCGTCCGTTCCACCACGTATTATCTGTTTTTCCAAAGGCTGTCCCAGAACCTTGCCGGCCTGGAATATGGCGTCAACTGCCTTCGGACTTCTCTTGGCTTCCTCTCCCATGTTCAGATAGCTGATCTTGTCCTCAACAGTGACCTTACCGCCGTAGTACAGGGCCTCGATTGTCTTTCCAAGGCTCTTGAGAACCTCGATTCTCCTGAGGAGGTTGTCATAGTCGAAGTCCCTCAGATAGAGCGTCACATCCATGTCGGTTGCATTTCCGCATGCCTGCTGGGCACAGTAGTATCCGTATCTTCCATCGGTAGCCTCCGGGCTCTCGGCCTGCGGCAGAGCGGTTATGAAAGATGCCGCCATTGTCAGGGCATTGACCATACGTCCGCGGGCGGCTCCCAGATGGAAAGACACTCCGCTGAAGTGGACCTTGACGGTTGCGGCGTTGAAACACTCCAGCTCCACGCTGTATCGTTCACCGCCATCGATGGTATAAAAAGCTTTGGAATGCAGTTTTTCTGCATTGAAGAAGTCCATTCCGAACCCTGTTTCCTCATCAGGGGAGAACAGAATCTCAATCTCTCCATGCTTGATCTCAGGATGTTTGCATAGGTAAGAGACAGCTGTCATTATCTCTGCAACTCCGCCTTTGTCATCACAGCCCAGAAGGGTGTCGCCATCTGATGTCACAATCCGGGACCCTGCATACTGCGCAAGGTCGGGGTTCTTTGCAACCTCGATCACAAGACCGTTCTTCAGGACAATGTCGCCGCCTTTGTAGTCGTTGACCACCGGGTGCACATTGTTGCCCTGGACATCGTCTGCGGTATCCACATGGGAGCTGAACGCTATTGAAGGAAGACCTTTCTCCGTTGCCGGAACACGGGCAAGAAGATACCCGTTGTCATCAAGCTCCACATCCTTAAGCCCGAGTTCCAGAAGCTCCTTCTGAAGAAGTCTCAGAAGATCCCACTGTCCTTCGGTTGAAGGGTGCTTCTTGTCGGCGATGCTCTCATCGCTCATCGTGTCAACGACTGCATATCTCAGAAAACGGTCCAGAACCTCTTGTTTGAACATACAAACCCCCAGATTAAGAATACTACACAGAGGAGGAACTTTCCATATTATTGAAACACCTACCGCCTCACAGTACGTCTGCACATAAAAAGACCCATCAGGCTTACGAGGCTTACGAGGCTTACCAAGCTTACGAGGCTTACCAAGCTTACGAGGCTCACCAAAACCTTCCAATTATCGGGGAGAATTAAAAAGCCAGGCGTTTTACTACGATATTGCCGGTCTTGAGGATGCTGTCGGAAGGGACTGTGCCGCGGACGCTGATGCAAGGATAAACAATACAGTTGCGACCTATGACAGAACCTGGGTTGAGCACGGTGTTGCAGCCTATCTCGACGTTGTCACCGATCATGGCACCAAGCTTCCATACATCGGTATCGTACTCCTGCTCGGCATGGACGCGGATGTTGGAGCGGTCGGATTTGACATTAGATGTGATGGCACCGGCACCCATATGTGAACCGTAGCCTATGATGCTGTCGCCCACATAGTTGAAGTGGCTGATCTCGGCATTGTCCATGATGATGGAGTTCTTGATCTCGACGCTGCTACCGATCATGCAGTCGGCACCGATGAGGACGCCGTTTCTGACCATGGCACAGTGGAATACTCCGGTACGGGGACCGATGATGACAGGGCCCACAATCTCAGCGGAATGGAAGACCGTTGCGGTCTTGTGGATCCAGACATTGTCCGAAGGATGGTCATACTCCGAAGGATCAAGCGTCGGACCCAGCTCCATGATGAAGTCGCAAATACCGGGAATCGCTTTCCATGGAAGGTCGAATTTGCCGAGATAGTCGGCAGCCAGAGTATGCTCAAAATCGAACAGACAGGATGTCATCATATCGTCATCTCCAAAATCAGTATTTGTTCAGTACGTTCGTCACGGCCTTGCCGAGGCTTCCCACGGCATCGTCGGAACTGGCGACCCAGGCCATGGTGCCGCCGAAACCGTTCTCACAGGCCCAGGTGGCCTTTGTGGCTACGGTTGTCTCGTTGTCGAACGTGTACATGGCCTTGCGTTTGTAAGCCAGTGCCACGCCGTTGTCATCGTCATACTTGTCGGGGTTCGCAGCCTTGTCGCCCAACTCCTTGGTGCTGGTGAGGGTCGAATATCCCAGATCGTCGATGTAACGGAGGGCATTCTCGCCGCGCTCGTAGATGCGGTTCTCCTCGACGGCATATTTCAGGCCGTAGAACGGCAGGCCTATGAGGAGCTTGGACTTGTCCGTCACAACCGAGGCATAGCCGTTCATGACGCGTTTCAGCTGTGTGAAGTTGCCGTTGTAGCCTATGTAGCTCTTCTGGCGGCCGGTGTAGTCGAAGTCATAGGTCATGACGCTGGTGTAGTCCAGGACCTCGTTCATCATGCGCACGCAGCTGTCCTCGCGGAAGAAGCTGTCGGCGCTCTGGCCGGCCATCGAGATGATGTAGTCCTTGCCAAGAAGAGTCCTGAGCTGGATCGCAAGGTCCAGATAGGCGGCATTGCGGTCCGCATAGTCCGAATAGTACTCCCAGTCAAGGTCAACTCCGGCAATGCCGCGGCTCTTGATCAGAGCCGCAGTTGTCTCGGCAAGGACCTTGCGCTTGTCGGCATCCATGATGACCTCACCCAGTCTGTCGCTGTTGCTGGCTCCGCCCAATCCTGCGATGACCTTGGTGTACGGATGTTCCTCATGGAACTTGTCCACAGTATCTTTCAGGTGCGGGAAAGTCTTCTCGTTCACACGGCCGTCCGGGAACGTATCCAGGAACGATATGACAATGGCGGTGTACTGATCCGGCCACACCACATCCTGAAGGGTGTAGGCGTAGATTACGTTGTGCTTGGAGCTGACAAGAACGGTCGGAGACCCGACTCTTTCAGGCTCTGCCGCAACCTGTTCCTTCTTTCCGGAACATGAACATGCACAGACAAACATGAGCAGAACCAGCAGGACTACAACGGTTTTCTTCATCCAAGAACCTCAATCATTTCAGATGGATCAGACAGTCACCGGTTGCAGTGGCGTTGTCGGAACTGAACAGGAGCTCGCCGATTGTTGAGCCATACTGGATTGTGAGATCATCCATGCCGATGACAGAACCGGCAGGGAACGTACCTTTAAGTGTTATTTTGATCTTTGTGGAATCGGTCTTTGCCTTCACTGACAACTGGTACCATCCATCAGCCAGTTTCGAGTCTTCGATGAATGCCTGGTTGTACGCCTTGGAAAGCAGGGTGGTTACATTGCCTTTTGCATCCGCTTTGATGGTAGTTTCGGCTGTTGAGAATTCTTTTTCAGCAAGAAGAACCGAGTTGCCTCCAGACTTGGTGGTAAGATCAATCTTGATGGTATCACTCTCGGAGATAGGCTTGATTTTGAATTGGACGAGGTTTCCGCTTCTGACAGGAACACCCAGAAGATCCAGAGTAAATGTCAGAGTATCTGTTGCCTCATTGACTTTAACATCAAATCTGGGGCTTGTCTTGCTGCTCGCATCGGTATTGACATCTCCTCCGAAACTATCATCCCCAAGAAGAGAACCGATAACCTGACCAATCCTGGCATTCTCGTAGGGAGTAGCCTCAGCCCATCTCAGCCCCTTGGAGCGCTCTTCTTCGGTACGGGTCAGGGTATTGAGTTTTTCTGTTCCCTCTCCGATTGCGAAGACCGGCACATTCTGCTGTGAGTGCTCACCGCTCGTAGCCTTGATTTTTGTAAAATCCTTCTCCCAATCGTCTCTGAGTCTAGTGTTACCTGTCTCATGGTCTGCTGTGACAATCAGTGCTGTGTCAGGATGCTCAAGTACATACTTTAAAGCAATGGCAACAGCCTCATCGGTACTCTGGACTTCCTTGACAATGCCGTATGTATTGGAAGACTTGTCATAGGGCTTGTATCCATGTCCGAAGTGGTCCGTGTACGTATTCTCTATCATGACAACAAAGCCTTCATCCTGAGTGTCATGAGCATCAAGCCATGAAAGAGCATAGGCTGTCATCTGAGGAAGGTTAGGAAGCTCAGGATCAGCAGTATCGAATCTTGCGAACTCATTGGAGGCAGCATTAAAGATTGCCCACATTCTGGAATCATCAGAGAAATGGGAAACAATGTCACTGGCGCTATTGTAAAGTTTCAAATTCTTGGCAGTGACAAACGAAGCCATATCGCTGTTGGAATCAAAATATCCGTTATAGTCTTCATAGCCGTTACCCATGAACAAATCGGCTCCGAAAACAACCTGCTGCTGGCACATCTTTGTCCAGCCCTGGCTTCTGTGCTTGTTATGGACGGAGAATACAGCAGGTGTTGCATCTGCAAGCTCCGCATTCGTAACTATTCCTACGAGCTTATTCTTGTCTCTGGCAAGTTCAGAAACAGATTTCAGATTGTTGCCCTCAGCATCAATGGAGGCAAACAGCTTCGTTGTCTTGTATCCGGTCGCGATGGCTGTTCCACCGGCGGCACTGTCTGTGATTATACTGCCACCTTCACGGGTCAGTGTTGTTGAAGCACCTACATAGGGAAGCTGAGTCATGATAAGCTCGCCACTCCACTTCTCTGAAGCCTGAACATGGGTTATTCCCATTCCGTCGCTGATGATAATGATGATATTCTTGGCGGGCTTGAAATACCCTTTGGTTGCAATAGCCTGTGCCAGAGCTTTCTTTAAATCGGTGGTGACATTGGTCACCTCAGTCTTCATGTCACCGGCAAGAACAGCTGCGGGAACTTCGAGTGTGCCACTGTCCTTGGAGGTCCAAACAGGAGTTTCGACATTCCAACCGGCAGGCATGTAGTATTTCGTATTGAAATCACCGACAGAAGTCGGTGTATCCTGACTGCAGGCTACAAAACCGAAGACCATCAGAAGAGCCAACAGCGCGCACAGAATCCACAAAAACGACTTTCTCATTCATCACCCCTTATTTTGCAAAATCGTTAATACTCAGCCTCAATTAAAAAGAGAGCTGACGCACTCGAAAGCGGTGTTCTGAACAGTTACACCTTTTCCAAACCCATAGAAACACACATCGGCCTTCGAGCCGTCTCTAGGACATCCTATGACCAGGACAGCTGTATCGGGATTCTCCAGGGCATATTTGACAGCCACGGCAACACCTTCGTCAAAATCCTGAACTCCGTTTGCATCAAGGTCGGTTGCAGGGCTGTAGGACATGAGAAGACAGAAACCATCCTCCTCATTCTCCTTTACCTTATTCTGCATCCATGCAAGGGAGAAGGCGACTTCCTGCCTGAATGACGGCAAAGTCTCCTTGCCGTCGAAAATAGCATAAAGCTTATTCACGGAACCCTCATGCTGCAGATCCCCGCATTCAAAATGGACGTTTTCGTTTTTATACAGGTCAACTGCGTCTGCCAAAGTCTTAACCAGCTTACTGCTTGATTTGTAGACCTCATTGATATACCCGGGAGAACCCTCATCAAACGAAGCATCAAAACTGCCTTCTCCGACGACCAGTTTCAAGGAAGGATTCAATTTGAACTGAGCATCACATACACTTCTGACAGTTTCCGAATTGTCTTTCGTGGTCGTCATCCGTCTCATACTGTTTGTGGCTGTATTGCCATATGCTACGATTCCTGTAAATTCCATGTCCGCATCATTTCTGACAAAATCTGCCAATGGATCACCATCGGATGAGTTAAAATCGGATTTTATATTTCCAGTTACAGGAAAGCTCTCAATGATAAGTTCTCCTAAATCTTTTGCGGACTGTTTTATCAAATCAGACCTCAGGCCTTCACAGACCATAACAATCAGGTTGTTTGCTTTTTTCAGTACAGGAGGATTCTTCAATCCTGTCTTCAGAGCCAAAGAAACTCCTGTTTCAGTTCCGGATAAAACGGCATCAGGAAGATTCTGATTTCCGCTCTCCTGTTTTTCCCATTTCGGGATAGATACTCCTGCAACTCCAGCATTGAGAACCGGTGCAGATAAACCTTCGGAGATTGTCTCTGTAGAAACCTCCTGCTTGCAGGAACAAAGCCCTGCAAGCAGAAGAGCAAATAGCAGAGAAATTGTTATCAAAGCATTTCTCTTCATAATAATGTACATCCATCAATTAGGATAATCATCCGGCTGACCGAAATTCTCATCACCCATCAACCGACCGAGAACCCGTCCGGTAAGGTAACCCTCGTGTAATTCACCGATGGCGGAGGCGGCGAACTTGTCGGCACCTGCACCGAAGGCAATACACGGAACCGGATTTGCTGTATGGTTCGTGCTGTTCGCCTTGATCTGGCTGAAATCATTCTCCCAGCCGTCACCCAGTTTGAGGTTTCCGGTATCGTGGTCGGCGCTCACGACCAGCAGTGTGTCTGGATGCTCAAGAACATACTTGACTGCGATGGCAACACCCTCATCAAAGCACTGGATCTCATTTAGGAATCCAGGAACCTTCTGCTTGTACCTGTTCTCACAGTGTCCCCAGCCATCTGTACATGTGTTCTCAATCATGCAGAAGAACCCGTCACTTTCAGAATCCTGTTTGACCATGGTATCCATCTGGTAGAGAGTGTAGGCAACCATCTCCGAGAAGTTGGGCCAGTCTTCGCTCTCCAACAGATATCCTCTGCAAGGATTCTTTGAATCGTAATCGGGACCATCGTCAGTCCAGGAACCTAGAATCGGTTTGCTGAAATCTTTATTCGCAACGATCTCGCCGAATTTCTCGCGTCTGAAGACTTTTTCGGATGGCTTGAAGGTAGCATCGAGCTCGTTACAATAGACCTTAAGACCATCATCATTCTTGACCCAGTCAATAAATGCGACACTCTTGTCAGTCTTTGTCGACCAGATATGGTAATAGAGGGAATATGGCTCGAAAATAGCCTTCTGGGTATCTGTCAGGCTTTCGTAATAGGCGGCAGGAGTCTTACCCGCTCTGGCAGGTAGAGTTTGCTTGTTCTTTCCGTAAGCCCTGTTGATTGCGGCCTCTTCAGCTGCAAGCAGACCAGCTGCCCAGTTCTTACTGTCGAAGAAGTAACTCATTCCCCAGTCCCAGCCCATAAGAAGGTCAGGCATATCCTCCATCAGCTCCTGATAGTAAAGAACTTCTTGATGATACCTCAATGTATTGTGGACCAGAGAACAGGCCGGAGTTGCATCGGCGATATGGTCATTGGTGACTGTAGCGGTTTTCCAGCCGTTCTTCTTGGCGACTTCGGTAAGATTGGGAACACTCTTTCCGTTAATATCGAGAGAGATATAGCCGTATCTGGTCTTATATCCGCTAAGAAGCTGTGTTCCGCCTGCAGGGCTGTCTGTGGTTGTAAGGTTTGTCTTGTCTGTTCCTTTGTTGCTGTCATCAAACGAAAGGTAGCACTTGGTATTTGACTGAGTCTTATACGGAAGGTGATCAAGAATAATATCTCCCTTGTACTCCTTTGAGGCAACAAGCTGTTTCTGGCCCATTCCATCACCGATGATGTAGATGACTCTCTTCGGTGTTGCGGCAAAATCACTCTGCTTTGCATTCTCTACAGCTGCGATAAGCTGCTCGGTGACGTTTGTCTTGGAACCGTCTGTGACGAAATCAGCAAGACCAGTCACTCCACCTTCTCCGACACCTTCCCATCTGGGAACAGCCTTTCCTGTTCCTCTTGGAAGAATCGGGTCACACTTCTGTCCCTGTGTATTATCCTCAACCTGTGGCGTGGGAGTAGGATCATTTTTTGCCTCATTGTTACAGGAAACAGTAACAAATACCACTGAAAGCATCATCAGCAGTATCAGAAGATAACTTAATAATTTCTTCATTCTTATTCCTCCAATCAAATAAGACCTAATCAAACATTAGGAATCTCTTCAATAAGTACGTTGTCGACCCAGTACTTCATGCCCTTGGCCGGATCGATTTTGAAATAACAGGTGATACCTGTAATCGGGCTGGTGATTTCAATACCCTGTGAATCTACAGGAGTCTCCATGTCTTCAGGTCTGACAACTCCGCTGATTTTCACCCACTCATTAGGATTGACAGGAATCTCACTTCCTGTGACCTCTTTGGCATCGTAATCAAAATCAACGCCAGGAGTCAGATAGTAGTATCCCATCCAGTCCTCGCCGTAGTCGGAAATGTCCTTGGGTCTGAACTCAAGTGTGATTGAACCGTTCACGGCGTTTTTCGGCTTTGTGGAAAGCTTGATCCAGCATTCGATGTAGTAGCTCTTTGTCTTGTCGATGATTTTTGTCACATCAACACCCACACCGCTCCAGGTGTCTGTGTTCTTTACAAGAAGAGCCGTTGATCCGTTGATACCCTTACCGACATCGTACTTGAGGGTGCTTCCCTCTTCCATCCAGCTGGTAGCGGATCCTGATTCCATGTCTCCAAACTTGATGAGGTTTTCAGCAAATGCCATTGCACACACCAGTGCGAGGATGGCAAGAATCAAAACTATTTTTTTCATACCTACCCCTTTATATCTTTTATTTGGTTATTTCCGCCTTCAGAAGATTCGGAGAAGCGACCATCTCAGCGACACACGAATCTGCATCAAGAGCCCCGAAATCAACCATCTTTCCGCCTATCTTTAAGTTCTTGATTGATACGAACAAACTTCCATCAGGTTCTATTCCATCAGAAAGATATGCCGTAATACCGAGACTGTCCGTATTTTCAGTTGCATCCACATCAATCAGATACCATCCGTCGTTGTTAGTTTCAAGACTGTCATCGATGGCCACCGACTCGAATTTCGCAAATCCGGATTTACCACTTCTCGGGAGAATGGACTTGAATGAATCGGACAATTTCAGGAGAAAAGAAACCGAATCATCTTCCTTGATGGTATCTTTCAACAGGATGATGAACTGGAATCGATCCGTCTGAGAAAACACAGCCCCTTCGGCGGGTTTGACAGTTATGGTGCCACCATCCGTTTCAACAGGTGTCGAGTCGCCTAGCCCCTGCTTACATGCAACAGCTGAAAGCAAAGCCAAAACTACAAACAAACAAACAAAAACTTTCTTCATAATCACTCTTCTTGAAGCCTTCTTACTGTAAATCTCAAAGTGCCACCCGGTTTCCCGGATGGCACAAAAGAATTAATAACTCTTTATCACTCTGGATTCGGCTCGGCTCCAATTTCCGCAAAGATAGCGTACAGCTGTCTGTCGGAATAGTTCTTGTCTTCGAAATTCCAATAAGCACCAGATCCATCGTCCTCTTTATTCCAGCCCGTGAAGTCATAGCCTTCCATGCTAGGAGCTGTCGGGGCAGCAAAGGTTTCTCCGTACGGATGAATTACATAAGAACTTGCCTTCTTTGAAGAAGGATCTTCATAGAAGAACACTGCACATGTCCGGGGAATTGCATCATCCGATTCTGCAACCATTGTTACCGAACCGCTCTTCACAGCAGCTTTCTTTGAAAGGTCAATGTCATTCTCACCTATCTTGAAATCCTTGATCTCAACATAGTCATCCTTGGTTACGGAACCATGCAGACAGATGTAAAAACCTTTTCCTTCTGTTGCAAACTTGGCATAGTCAACGTCCACAAGTGCATAACTGTCTGAGCTTTTAATCTTGTTTCCTTCTGCATCAACGCCCTTGCTGTATGTCTTCTCCGGCATCGTGAATGTTACTGTTGTCCATCCATCTTCAGCAGTTGAAGTAACAACGTTAGCCGTGTTGTAGTAGAAGACTTTCTGGCCTCCATCAACAGCCCTAAGAGAGTATGAGCTTATTTTCCTGGTAGATCTGTACTTGAAAGTCACAACACTGTCCTTTGTCAGAACCTGATCAGCAAAAGTCAGCTGGAACCTGTCGTAATTGTCATAGTCGTCCTCATAACCCTGTGTGACAGTCACCTTGGCAATCGTCGCCTCTGAATCCGGCTCGGCTGTCGAGGTCTTTGTGACATACAGGACGGTATCCTCAGTAACCTGAGTATTCAAATCATATTCCTCGTCATCCTCATCCTGATAGGTGATGATGAAACCGTCTTCTGCGGGAACTCCACTTGCCTTTCCGTTCTTTGCGACAACTTCGGCCATAACACCGTCATCACTTCTCCACTCGCCTTCGGTGTAAATCACAACGTAGGTCTCAGGCATTGTCCATGCATGATCTTCTCCGGCCTCGTATGAAAGGTTCTTAGAGATGTTGGCTGCCGTGACAGGAAGATCCTTTCCATCAATCTTGACATTCTTGACCTCAAAGACATCATCCTTCATCAGGAAACACTTGAAGTTGACACCGAGATATGTGTACTTGTAATTCTCATAATCCGGCTGGTCTTTTCCTGTATAGGCCTCGTCGGGAATTGTAAACTTCATCGTATACCATCCGTCAGCGTCCTTTTTAAGAGAATCGAGGGAATCCTCGGTCTCCTGGTACATCCATCTGACATCACCAGAACCGGAAGGCTTTTTGTTGTTTCTAACGTCATACTCGTAAGGCATTCTGTTGCTTCTGAACTGAAGAGTTAGAATGGAACCTGTCTTTATGCCTTCCGGCAAAATCTCAGAAAGATCCCAGCTGAGCTGGACCTTCTCGTTTCCCCATACGCTCTCTGTGATGTCATGCTCATTTACAGTGAGTATGGCAATCGCATCCTTGGTTCCAGGCTGCGGTTCGTCCTTCTTCGGGTTGTTGTTACAGCTGGCAAATGCAAAAACCAGCATAACAGCCAGTAGCACAATAATAAAACTTTTGAACTTCATTTCCTTTCTCCTTTTCTATATCGTTTGCATATTATCATTTGCGTGCTTTGGCCACCGGATGATTTCCGATGACCAAAACAGTCTGCGTTATTACTCGTCTCCACCGACCCCTTCTTATTCCGGCATCTCATAGAAAGGACCGAGATGCAGGTTGTTCTTGTCAAGATCCTTGACTACGACATCGTCCAAATAGTAGTTGTAACCCTGCTGATTCGGATAAGTTCCGACGTAGAAGCAGACGAGAAGTTTAGCCATTTTTGTTTCGGCTATGATAGCCTCGATTTCTTCAGACGGGATGATCCCAGAAACTCTGACATAAGAGGTTCCGAGCGGCTGACCGGCATGACATGTCTCAAATCCGTAAACTTCCAGTGCCTCTGCATCGGAAAGGAATGAACCATCATAGATTTCATCGTAATCGTAATCGTTTACCTTTTCTCCTCCTTCTGCTATCTCTTCGGCAATTGCATCCATTACCCATCCCGGAACTACTGTGTACGAAATCTTGGCCGTCAGATCCTGAGAATTCGTACTTCCGTTATCCTTGAAGCTTGCAGCAACATAATAGTCCTTGCCAGCACCATAGAACTCGGTAATATCCACGTAGACCTGCCCATATTTTTCTGTCTGCGCGACACTGAGTGCGGCTGTTCCCTTCAGACCGGCTCCTTCAACGACTTCGATATCTGATCCGTCACCGACAAGGTCGTGACCGTCATCACCCTTCTCGAAATCACTGCCTGAAAGAAGGTTCTTCCCCTCCAAATCCTCATAGTCACCGGAAGAGGAATCCTTCGGAGGAGTGGGTTTAGAATCCGAACAAGATACAAATACAACTGCTGAGCAAATCAGCATGACAATCAATAACAAGGTGATTTTTTTTGCCATATGACACTCTCCTTTTTTCACGTTAAAATTATAGAAATAGGATTACAAAGTTGTCAACTTATTTTTTATCGCTTCAGCCATGAAAATGGAACTTTGTACTTGATAACTTTAGTATATAAAGGAATTTGCAAATCAGCAAATAAAGACAATTGTATACAATTTTGACAGTCCGTCCGTCCTGTTTTCTTCCATTTTGCCCTGCACTTTTCGCGATAAAAAAGCGCCTACAGTTTTAACGTTAATTCTTTTCAAACGGAAAAAAACCTGTTTTGTAGTTGTTTTTTCCGCCTTTTGGGCTTTTTTTCGTACAAATCTCTGTTTTTGCTATCCAGATTGCAGGTCTTAATAACCGATACATCTATCTTATACTTCAAGTTATTTTATAACTAAGAATTATTTTCACGTTAAAGTTCATTTTTGTAAAACATACTCTTGCGAGCCATCACTTCTTCGCTAATCTGGACACAGTTTAGAGTCTAGTGCTTTATGACAGGATGACGTGTCCTTGCATCGTACTTTGTATACATGATCCATTTTATGTTTGGCTAATATGCTTTTAACTGCAACTCAACCCTAATTCTTTGTGAAAGTATTTTAATGTCGAATACCTATAAAGGCGTTTGAAATCTCTTGGATGTATTACTTTCCTTCCCTCAATATGGTTTATATATGTATCGAGGTAGTAATTAACTTCAGAAACGATACGAGGCATGTTAACCATCATTTCCCTGTATTCATCCTGATCAACAATGGCAGACGTCGATGAATCAATATACTCCGTATCAGTGATAATAACCGTTTTAGTGTTCATCAAATGAAATCGAGGCCAACCTGCAGGCTGGCCCCGATACAATTATTCGCCCGGTCAGTTTTTATTTTTACGACGAGTCAGAACCGTCACTCGTCATCTTCGCCCGGTCAGTTTTTATTTTACCGACGAGTCAGAACCGTCACTCGTCATCATTTGGCGAATAGGATTGAGTTGCCTCAATCTTAATTTAAAGTTAATGTATCGGCCGCCAAAAAGCAATAGACTTAGCGGAAGGATTTGCACTCTTTCAGTGATACAGAATTTCTTGGAGGCTACTCAATTCTTGCAAGGATTGCCTCCAGTATCTTCCTGTCCTCGTTCAGACTTATCTCAAAGGCTTTCTTTCCGGCATCCTTGATGGATGCCCCTATGTGATAGAGCTCCTTGTCGTCCAGAATGAGAAATCTGTCATGAAACTCATCAGTGAATCTGATTTCTAACGGACCATACTGGCTGTTGAAGTCTGTTATCTCTTTTTCCGTCAGGCTGCAGTGCTTTATGTCAGTATGAATCATTGCCTTAACACCGGACTTCTTTCCGGACAGCATATCAAGGGTTCTTCTATCTACATAGCCGTCTATGAGGGTGATAGAGCTTCCGGCATGGCTGACTATTTCCTCTATGCAGCTGGTTGCGTCCCACATCTGGCCTTTGAAGAAGATTACTGCTTTATCCGGTTTAGGAGTCTCCAGCTGTTTGAATATCTTTGCGAACTTCTCATCAGCCTCAAGCTGCTTGAGCTCAAGCCTATCCAGCCGCTGGAAGACCATGGCGTTGTCAGCAAGAAAATGACGCATAGTAATGAAAGCATTCATTATGGCAATGCTTGTTCTCACTGCAATATCGGAATGCAATATTGCGGACAACATTGCAACTCCTGATTCCGTAAAAACATATGGTCTTACACTGGAGTGCTTGAGTTTTTCCAACCGGTCACAGTTTGTGACCAGTTCCTCTTTTTCTGTTATCGTCAATTGAAAACAAAAGTTAGATGGAAATCTATTGCAGTTTCGTTTTACTGCCTGATTTAAGACCTTTGTCTCAACGTGGTATAACTTAGCTAAATCATAATCCAGCATCACCTGGACTCCGCGGATTGTGTGGATCATTGAATGGATGTCGTCTATTGAAATGATTTCCTGTACCATTACTCTGTCTCCTTGACACCCTATACAGGAAAAGTGCTGAAAAAATTAAGGATTTGGTAAAAGATTATTTGAAAATGTCTGTTCTTTCAGTTCCGGGTTGCATTGAGTATCTATCAGTTTCTGAGTTATATAACCTATTTGCCATTTTTTAATATAAAAAGTTAGGTCAATATAACTTTTTGTCTTAATAATAGCAAAAAAGGTTATATTTGCTTACAAATGTTCCTACAGATTCCAAGTTAGTCGTACATTTTCGAATGGAATGCTTGTTCTTTCCAAGCACAAAAGATGTTGTAATTAAACTGTTCCCCATCATAGCAATACTTATTTTACAGATATAAAGAATTCCCTTCCTATTTTAACGTTAAAATGTTATCCTATACCAAAAGGAGTCTATCATGTTCAGAGAACCGTCTTCTAACCCGCCTTTCGGTCTCAGACCGGAGGAAGTCCGCCAGCTTGTTTCTTTCACCTTCGATGACAATTCCTACTCCGGTCTTCCGGGTTCAGGAGCAGAAGGAGGCATGAAGTTCATCCTCGACCTATTCAATGAACATAAGAACCATGACGGAAGTCCCATACTGGGAACATTCTTCCTGAAAGGCAACAATATTGACGGAAACGAACTGGAAGACGATTCCTACGTGAAGAAAATCTGGCTCAGGGCAAAAGAGGAAGGTCAGGAACTTGCCATGCATACCTACTCCCATCCCCATGGGCTGGAAATCGACTGGGACGTAGAGCCTGCCACTCGCACACCCATAATGGATCTGAACGATTGGCTTGAGGAGCATGAGAAGTGCTACAAAATCCTTGAAGAAGGCATCGGCCTCAAAAGATCCGATATTGTCGGCTTCAGAACTCCGTTTCTTGAGTACAATGACCACGTGTTCACCTCTCTTGAGAGACTGGGTCTCCTGTATGAGGCTGCCGTCGAGGAAGGCTGGCAGGACAGCTGTGATGGAACCAACGAGCTGTGGCCCTACACTCTTGACGGAGGCAGCCCGGGGGAGACATTCGTTGCCGAGAACTTCTACTCAAGCACTCCTCTGATCGGCAAGCATCCTGGTCTCTGGGCGCTTCCCATGTACGTCTTCATCGCTCCACCCGACAACATGTGTGAGCAATACGGTACAAAACCCGGCCTGCGCGACCGCCTTGCAGCCGAAAACAAGTACTTCGACAAGCAGTCTGGCAAAGTTACCGGCATGGACTGGAACGTCTGGTTCGAGTACTTCATGTCAGAAGACGACGCATTTGCCACATTCGCCTATACTTTCGACCTGCACTACGGCAACAACCGCTGCCCGTTCTTCGTCGGTCTCCACTCAGACATCTATTCTGAAAAATATGAGACCAACGACCTGGAGGGTGCTGAGGCTTCCCGCCTGAAGGCCGATGCAGCCCAGCGCAGACACATGCTCCGCCGCCTGCTTGAGTACATCCTCTCCAAGCCTGCTGTTCAGGTTCTTACAGCAAAAGACGTTGTGAAATACCTCACGGATCCCCAGCTTCTGAAACTGTAATCCGGACACTGTACCAGGACAGCTAATCACTACTCTATCAATGTATATGCATATCTGCCGTCGTTGAGCTGACAGACCGTTTCTGCCTCCAGCACGTGAGACGTTACGAGTTTTTCGGGTAAAACGACAGGTCCGGTGAAGGGGTCCGGACCTGTCAGATTAAGGGTATTTCTTATAGTCAGTATCTCATCTGGACTTTGGGGAGACCTCAACGGAATCGTACTCGTTTCCGTTGTATCCAATGAGATGCATAACCATCTTCTCCGAAGTGACAGTGAAATAACATCCTCCACTGACTCCTCCACCATAGAATGCACAACGGCTGTCAAGGTCTGATTTGGGACTAATCACAGAGAGACTGCCCTGAGTCATGGCGCTTGAAAGGTAGATTGTTCCACCATCCTTAGGCTGGTTATTAACCAGAGACTTTGATCTGGCATACTCATGGCTGTCAGAACCAAGGGCAAAGTCAACCTTGTATTTGTCAAACAGAGGATACCAGGATTCATATTCACCCCAGGTCTCTTCCTTGTTCAGGATATAGGCATAGTGCTGGCTGACAACAAGATAAGTGTACTTACCCTCATTAAGTTTCATGACCTCTTCAAACCATGCCTTTTGCTTTGCCACGGACTCACTTACCTTGGTTGCCTCAGGAGCCATGCTGTCGATATTGACAAACAGGACATCATTCCACAGGAACCAGTAATCACTCTTTGTCACGGACTTGCCGTTGATTTCGTTATTATACGGATGAGCGGCAACATCGAGGAAGTAAGCATTCGAGTAACGATCCTTGGAGTTGTGAGGATAATAGTCATGGTTTCCAGGAAGGAAAGCATATTCCATCTCATTCATCACACCGCTGTCCGACCAGTAGTTCCAGTGCTTGTAAACCTGTCCCTTGTTGACCATGTCTCCGGTGAACAGACAGAAATCGACATTGATTCCTTCCTTGGCATTGGCATAGTTGACCAAATCCTTGATTTTGTTCATATCCGTAGTGGATCCTTTAGGAACATGAAGGTCGCTCAACCAGAGGAAACTGAATGTCTTGTCAGTTCCGGCGGTCCTGAATTTAGCTATCGCAGAATCAGCGAGCTTTCCTTCCTTGTCTTTGATCTTGTAGATATAGTCCGTATTGGGGGTAAGACCTGTCAGCACATATCTGAACCTGTAGTGTTTGGCCACATCCGACCAGTCGGCTGTTGACTCTGAACCTTCAACATCGATTTTGGTTGAACTTGCAAAGCCGGTATCGTTTGCCGTTGTATATTCAAGAATCGAGTCCTTTGACGGTGAATGCCAGGACAGGATGGCGCTTGTGGACGCATCCTCTCCGGGGCCGCTTGTAACCATACCGATTTTTGAAACAGTCGTCTTGACTTTTACGGTTATTTTACAGGAAGCAGTCTTACTTGAATTCGACTTGCTTGTTGCCGTTATCGTCACCGTCTGGGTGTCAGGCGTGCTGTTCTTGACGGTTACAAGGCCGTCCGCATCCACACTCGCGTATGAAGCGCTGCTGGACTTCCATGTGAAATCCTGCGGGGCGTCAGTCGGACTGGCTGTAGCTTTCAGCTGGAGAGTATCACCTGCGTGCAGGGTTGCAGTCGTTTTGTTCAGAGTGACTTTCTCGACTGCAGCGGAATTCTCCCCCTGCGAACAGGCGCAGAAGGAGAAGACCAGCAGTACAGTCACGAGAAAAAGGGCACACCCCTTTAAAAAAGCATTGTATTTCCTGGTCATATTTCAGACCCCTTATCAGAACGTAGCTGTCAGGCGGAGGGGAATTGACCAGAACGTATCGGAGTCTTTGACGAACTTGAGCACGCCGCCGACTGTTCCGGAAAGGTTGTCGGAAATTGTGAAACCAAGTCCTGCATCAATAACAATCAGGCTCTTGTCTGCACCGGGACCGACGAGCTGGCAATCACCCCAAGCATAACCGCCGGCAGACTGTGGATAACCATAGTTCTTGAACCAGTTGGCTGTGATGTACGGTGTGAGTGTCTCTGTTGCGTAGTAGGAGAACTTGAATCCGAGCCTGTTTCCATTGCCTTCACCCTCGTAGAGGCGGACGATGAAAGCATCATAAAGCTGGACTTCGAACTTTTCTGCGACATATGAAGCGAAAAGATCGGCACGATGCTGGACAATGGTACTATTCGCAAGGGTAAGAGTGTAACCGGCAACGACATCGAGATTCTCAGTTCCGACATAGTCTGCCTGGAAACTGAACGTCTTGACCTCACCGTCATTATACATCTCAAGACACATCTGTCTTGAAACCATAGAGAACTCGGCAGCGAGTTTCACTGTCAGCGGAATGTCATAGACTACTGCAGCCTGAAGAGTATTCCATGGCTTTTTGTTATCCTGACCCATGGACACACCCGCAATAACCTGGAAGTCATCGAACTGCATGTCAAAATAGAGTCTGTTTTTTCCCTGCTCGAAGAGACCTGCTCCTGCCAGAGGTTCCCAGCTGATACCCTCCGCGAAGATCTCATAAGGAGTGTTTCCTACAGACAGCTTCAACCAGCTGGTGATTCTGGAGGTAATATCCCAACCGTGAATCTTGACCGCATTTCCAGCATACTTTTCATCTGGTATTGCAAAACGCAGATTCAACGAGGCATTCACGGGACCCTTTGTCAGAGTGGCGTTCATGTCGGCGAAAATATCCTCGTCCGCACCCCTGATTGAGAATCCCTCAGGGACATGCTCTTTGTCAAGAGCGGGGTCATTCGGACCTGCGAACTGGGCGACGGTGTCCACTGTGAATGCGATTCCGGCGAAGGCCGCAAATGCAATCATTGCGATAAAAAGTGTTGCAATCAGTTTCTTCATTTTGAACTCCTTTTTTGTTTTAACGTTAAACCTTATGCATGAATTAAATATGATCAGGCAGCTGGCTGTCAGACAGAACCTCTGACAATCAGCTGCGGCTCATAAACAATTTTGTTGGGTTTGTACTCCTCTTTTCCTTCCAGGATCCTCACCATGCGCGAATAGCCGTTCTTTCCAATCTGGAACAGAGGCTGACGCACACTGGTAAGAGGAGGATCGATCATTGATGACGAAACAATGTCATCATATCCGATAATTGAAATCTCTCCGGGAATATTAACATGCTCGGACTTTGCGGCAAGCATGATTCCCGAAGCCACAATGTCGCCTGCAGCACAGAAGATTCCGTCTATCTCGCGCCCGCAGCGTTCCATTCTCTTGAATACAATCTGTCCTTCCTCGAAGTAGTAGTCCTCGATGAAGAATATGTTCTTTTCGTTGAACTTCAGGCCATGGTCGCTGATTGCCTGCAGGAAGCCTTTCTTTCTCTCCGACTGCGACAGACCAAGTTCTTCTCTGTTGCTGAAGCCGAGAACCAGAGCAAGGTTGCGCTTCCCTGAATTAATCAGATGCTCTGTTGCCATATAGGCGCCATGATAATTGTCCATGACAATCTCTATTGCCCCTTCTGCAATCTCATCAATGACAATCATTGGCATGTTGTTGTCAGTGTAAAGCTTTACAACCTCGGGAGAAGGACTTATGGAGAACAGTATCACCCCGTCTGCACGGCGTCCGAGGCAGATGTCCGTTAGGACCTGGTCGTTTTTCTCAAGGGTTGTGAACAGATTGATCATATAGTCCGACTTGGTGGCGTTGATTGCCTGTTCCACACCCTTGAGGATTTCCATTTCGAAGCTGCTGGAGAAGAAGTTTGCAACAACGCCAATTACGTTGGTTTTGCCCTTCACCAAGGATCTTGCAAGGAAATTCGTATGGTAACCAAGCTGTGTAGCGGCCTTACGGACCTTTTCCTTCGTCTCCTCCGTTATACTCTTGGAGTCACGCAAGGCAAGAGACACTGTTGTGTGGGACACACCCGCCAGCTGAGCCACATCTTTGATAGTTACCATTATTTCTCCAATCCTCCTCACCATTTAATCATATTCAGCTTAAAATAAAAGATACTACGATTCAACTAATTCAGAACCTCTTTTAACGTGAAATCTACCCAGATGATTCCGACTTCATTTCCGGAATTGCACCCTGCCGCGATATATGCCCCCAGATCCCTTGCAGGATTCTCCAGTTTACTCCAAAACCATTTGTCTGCGTTGTAGCCTATCTGGAACATTACAGGATTCGGTGCGTAGTGTTCTGCCCATCCCGCAAAATCATCACGCATAGCGTCAATTGATCTGTATATTTGGCTATCGCTGACGAATATTAGTCCATCTCTATATTCCGGAGGAAGATAATCCTCGTCCCAGTGCTTAACGAAAACGGTATAATCTATGCCGAAGTCATTTTTGACCGCACGGACTGCCTCTACAACCTGCTGTGCTTCAGTATCCGAAATGCCGGAACTGTCACCTTCCTTATCGCTGGCATTCTTCCTGTACTTGTACCATTCGACATCTATTCCGAAACCCTTGACGCATTTGTGTCTGGGAGCGTAATGGCTCATGACTTCGGTGGCAAGTTCAACAAGATTTGCATCTCCCGGTTCAACCTGAAGCCAGACGGAATAGCCAGCCCTGTCAAATACAGAGAGATATGAATCGTAAAAATCCACGTCAGATCCCCTGGCATTGGTTATTTCTTTTGAGAGTGGAAATTCCAAAGAACAGCTGCCCTTCGTGATATTGCCCGATTTATCCCTTTGAGAACTGATTGTACCGACAATCAGGATGACGGTTCCCTTGCTACCCTTGTAATATGAAGACATCGTTCCAACGAGATTCTTCATCTTTGTCGTACTGGGAAAATCACCGTATGCATCCTCCATTCCGTATTCTGAAACCCTGATTCCAGCCCAGCTCACTGCTCCATCTCCTTCTTCACCTCCACTTTCTTCTCTCCCACCGTCCGGCAGTTTTACCTGCCCACATGAAACAATGAGAAGCAAAGCGATAACGGCTACCAAAATGTATAATATTTTCTTCATATTCATTTTCCATATTTCATGGCCCGCTTCAGTGTGAAGTCGACCCAGATTATGCCGACATGCTGGTCGGCGGGAATCTCAGCAGCAAGGGCTTCGCCCAGCTCCTTCTTCGGATTCTCGAACTTCTTCCACACCGGGTAGTCAGCCTCGTAACCGATCTGGAACATTACCGGATTCGGATGATAACGGTCTGCCCATTCGCCGAAGAAGCTCTTCATGCCCTCAAGGGACTTGAACTGCTGGCTGTCGTTGATGAACACGATGTCTGAGCGGTATGTCGGCGGCATCCATCTGGAATCCCAGTGCTTGAGAAACAGCGTGAAGCGCGGATCGACTGCCTTGATGGTCTCATCCAGCTGCTGTGCCAGCTCATCTGTAATCTTCGACCCGTAACCGTTGGTGTTGTTGGTCTTGTACCACTCAACGTCAACTCCGAATCCCTTCACGCACTTGTGGTCCTTGTACAGTTCCATTGTGGCCTTTGCCAGTCCCACAAGGTCGCAGTCTCCGGGTTCAACCTGAAGCCAGACGGAGTAGCCCTTCTCGTCGCACAGATCAAGGAACGCCTTGTTCTCGTCCAGTGGGAAGTCGTCGACATTCTCGAGCTTCTGGCCCACAGGATAGTTGACTGCGCATCTCTGGACGGGGCCGTTGCCTGTGATTGTTCCGACAATCCAGACAAAGGTGGGTATGCTTCCTTCGTATTCAGATGCCATGCGGGTCAGGTATTTATCCCACTCCTCCAACGAAGGTTCCGGTTTGATACCGTAGATGGATCTTCTGAGTCCTGCCCATGTGACCGGTGCCGTCTTCTCCGCAGGAATCGACGGTCCGTAATCAACGGCCTTCTCCTCTGCCTTGCCGGCCTTGTTGCATGCAACTGCAAGAATGAGGAAAACCAGAACCAAAGCTACGACAAGTATTCTCTTTCGCATACTTCACCCCTTGAAACGGCTGCGGACAATCTCCATTCTCTCCGGATCGGCCACGAGGTCCTCCCACTTGTAGAGGACAGCACCTTCGGAAGGAGATTCAAGGGCAAGATCAAGAGCCTCTTCGAACTCCCTGATTCCCATTTTCTCCTCTCTGTAGGCCTGGATGACCTGGACAGACGGGACAATGTGTCTGCAGTCCTGTCTTGCCATATCCTGCATGAAGGACCTTACGTACGAAGGCTCCAGATGCATCATATGGTGATAAATCATCGGCGTAAGATAATCGCCTATTTTCGATAGTTCAGTGAAATTCTGACCTATTTTTGTCCTGATTGAGCCATCAAACATGTCCAGCTTCCAAGGAACACAATGTATTCCCACCCTGATGCCGGGCTTTCTGGCTCTGATGTCCGAGCTCAGGAATCTGGCGGTATCCGTGATTACGGACTGTCTCCAGTCGGCAACCGAAGCAAAGGCCGACATCTTCTCCCTGCATCTGTCGCAGAAACAGGATTCGGGAAGATCCTCAGACTTTGCGGAAGGATCCGTCATCTCCCAGAACTGGAAGAACCTCATGAAGTCCAACGAGACTCCATTGGGATCGAATGCGTCTATGTCGGCCAGGATCCTTTCACGGACCTGGTCCAGACGTTGTGAATCAGAGGGACAGGCAAAGCGCACCCAGTCGTCATGGGCCGGTTTTCCGTCCTTGAGGACCGCCAGCTGATGCGGGTCGTTCTCATCAAGGAGAAAGACAGGCTCAACTATGTTGCAGAACATGCCCCTCTTTTTCAGGTTATCGACAAATGCCGGAACAAGCGCGTTGCGACCCAGGTAGACGGTGTTGACCCCGACCTCCTGAAGAAGGTCGAGGTTTTTCCCGTCACAGAAAAGAGGGTCATAGAGCTTGACTCCGAGCATCCGATTCATAATCACCCCTTCACTCCTGAAATGACGGTTCCCTGGATGAAGAACCTCTGGAAGAAGAAGAACAGTGCAATAGGCGGCACCAGCATCATGACCGTGGCGGCTGCCTTAAGCGAGCTGTTGTTGAAGTACTTCGCATCGAACGCTGTGAGACCGAGGGCAACAGGATAGAGCTTCTGGTCCTGCAGGTAGATGAGAGAGTAGAAATAGTCGTTCCACCAGAAAACTGCGGTTGACAGTGTGATTGTCAGCATGACGGCTGTTGACTGCGGGACAATGACCTTCATTAGGATTCCCATCGGTCCGCATCCGTCGATCTTGGCAGCCTCGTCAAGTTCAAGAGGAAGTCCCATGAAGAACTGCCTCATGAGGAACACGTTCCACGGGCTGGCTGCAAAGTATGCTGCAACTGTCAGCGGCAGGTACGTTCCGTACCATCCGAGCTTTGTATAGATGATGAAGCTCGGAATCAGCGAGACCTGAGCCGGAAGCATCATGGTTGAGAGAAGCACGATGAACATCCAGTTCCTGCCTTTGAACTTGAATCTGGAGAAACCGTAGGCTACCAGCGTGGAGGAGATCAATGCACCGATTGTGTTTATCACGACCAGTATGATCGAGTTGATGACGTATCGGCCGAAGTCTCCTTTGGAAAGGGCATCCGGGTAGTTTGTCCATGTGAACTTGACTGCCTTGACGCGCTGTTCCTCGGAAGCGGGAACGGCGAGATGAACCTCATCGAGGTCCCTTTCGTTCAGGTAAATCCACTGGCTGCCGGCCTTTCCGATCTTGGCCACATGCATCAGCTTTCCGTCGATCTCCATCTCGTAGACCGAGTACGGAGCCGTTTCCAGCCTTATGTTCTTCACATTCAACGTCGATACGGCGTCATCGATATGGTTCTGCTTGATGTTGATTCTCTTTCCCTCGATGGGAACCAGATTCCTTGCCATGACCTTGATGACGTTGAAGAAGTTTCCGGGTTTCACTTCAGGAACGGTTCTGCTGACCTGCTTTGAGGAAAGAGATCCTCCCACCATGGATGTAACAGGATAGAGAATGGACAGTGCGGCGACCACTGCGATGATGGTTGCCATTATCTTGCGCCTTCTTGACAGGCGGCGCTTTGTCATGACACCGACCGAATCCGAAATTGCGAACGCCCAGAGGAAAAGATTGAGGATTACAAGGAAGAATACCACCAGAATCATTTCTTCACCTCCGATTCGTAGAATACCCAGAGGTCAGATGACTTGAATACAAGCAACGTCAGGATAAGGACGATGACGAACAGGAACCATGCCAACGCGGACGCGTATCCCATATTTCGGAACTGGAACGCATGCCTGTACAGATACAGGTTGTAGAACATGGTCGAGTCCGCAGGTCCTCCTTTTGTAAGTACCATAGGTTCCGCGAAGTACTGGAACATTCCGATCAGACCCATGATCAGGTTGAAGAAGAAGATCGGGGTCATCTGCGGGATTGTGATGTAGATCAGCTGCTGGAACTTGCTGCATCCGTCGATCTCTGCCGCCTCGTAGAAGGCTGTCGGGATGCTCTGGAGTCCCGAAAGGTAGACAACCATGCCTCCTCCGGCTCCCCATACGGAGAGGAAGAGGAAACAGTACAGTGTGTACTTCGGATCGAGCAACCACTGGGGTCCTCTCAGACCGGCAGTTCTCAGAACGAAGTTGATCATACCGTACTGGTCATCGAACAGGCCTCTCCACAGCATGGCAACTACAACACCGCTTATCATTGCCGGCAGATAGAAGATGGTTCTCCATGCCTTCATCAATGGAATCTTCATGTTCAGAAGGTAGGCAAGCATGAAACCGGCCACCAGACCGAGGGGAAGACTCATGATACCGAACTTGACGGTGATCCAGAGGCTGTGCCACATCTCGGGCTTGGTGAACATCTTCACGAAGTTGGAGAAGCCGATCCACTTCGGCGGATTGATGGTGTCATAGTCCGTGAACGCCAGATACATAGAGAACACCATCGGTATGAACGTGAATACCAGAAAACCTATGACCCATGGGACTATGAAAGCATAGCCCCATCTTGCATAGCGTTCAGACTGCGGTATCAACCGTTTATCTTTTGCCATAGAATCACCTTTTGTTACTTAGATGCCCAGTATTCGTCCAGAATGTCCTGAACTTCGCTGTTCAGATCGTCTGCGACCTGCTCCGGAGACTCGTAGAGACCGCTGATGATGCTGGCCATTGCGAACTCCATCTCGTTCCAGACCTCGCTGTAACCCGGGACCCAGCTTTCGTTGTTCGGGTTGTCGGCATACTGGCCTGCGTCGAGGAGAACCTGCCAGTCGATGTTGGGTCTGACGGCCTTCTGCTCGTCAAGCCACTGTGCCTGAAGGTCTTTCTTTGCAGGGATTCCGCCGTAGTTGTGGTTCAGTCTTGAATAGATCTCGTCGCTGAACAGCCACTTGTAGACTTCCCATGCCTCGTCCGGATGCTTTCCGCTTCTGGTCATGACAAAGGTGTCGATGTTCGTTGCAGAGACAACGTGGCCGTCCATTGAAGGAATGGCACCGATGTTCCAGCTGAAGTTGGCATCCCAGCTTTCGAATGCATAGCTCATCCATGAGAATGTCTCCCAGACACCGAGTCTGTTGGATCCGAGCGGATCGGCATCACCGAACAGTGATGCACCGGCGGCTGCGTCTGATCTGGGTCTGACCTTCTCTACATAAATCATTCTCTCGAGCTCAGTGAAAGCACGGATCCACTCCGGGCTGTTCATGGTGGCTGTCTTGTAGTCGTCAGTCATTCCAAGAGCGACACTCTTGCCGTTCTCGTCGAAGAACTTTCCGACCCATGCTCTCCACGGAGACCAGTCTGTTCCGTCATAACCGTACTGCACGACGTTGTCCATATCGAAGTCCTCGTCGTTCGGAGTGCTTCCCCACTGGTCGATTGTCATGATTCTGGCCTGCTCGTAGAGCTTGTCGTATGTCCAGTCCGGAGTTCCCCACTTTGCTGGTGGATACTCAAGTCCGGCTCTGTCATAGATATCCTCATTATAGAAGAGAGCGGAAGGATAATATCCGATCGGAAGTCCGACGAGCTTTGACTGTCCGTCAACAACATAGCGGTTGCTCTCGATCAGGTTGTCGTCATAGACGGAAAGGTCGATCTTGTCCTTCTGAAGATAGGGAGTGAGGTCAAGCCATTCGTCGATGAACTGTGCAACTCCCATGATTCCGACGGGTCCGCAGATGTCCGGAGACATTCCAGCTGCAACGAGGGTTGTGAACTTCGTAGCTGCATCTGCATAAGGAACTGTAAGGAACTCGACCTCGATTCCCTTCTCTTTTCCTATAGTATTGTTGAACTCGTTCTGGAGCTGCTCATGGACCGAGATCTGTGACGGGTCGGTACCTGTACCGAATCCGACCATGATCTGAATCTTGACTTTTTCCTTGGCTGCGGCCTTTGACGATGATGCCGAGCCGGAGGATGATGAACTGCCCTTGTTGCAGGAAACAACCATTATCATGGCAAAGCAGAGCAGTAGTGACAGAACAACCGTTAATGTCCTTTTCATTTTCCTCTTCCCTCCTAGTGATGTGTGCAATGTTTGTGTCGTCATTACAAACAAAAAATTTGACAAGTACATTTTTATGGTGTATTCTCTTTCGTGAAAAGTCAAGAGAATTTTCACGTTAAAATCTGGCTGGTTCAAACGGCTGGAATTCGCTAATATCTTCTGAATAGGGCATTTATTTTAGAAAGAAAGAAATTAAAGACCAAAAGATTTTTGAATTTTGTTTTAACGTGAAAGTTAAAAACAGGAGGCCAAAATGGGAATCAAGGGCAAATCCAGACCAAATGGGGATTTCAGCTTTCTCAGAAATGGAGATGTCTGCATCAAGGAAGAATGCGGAAACATGACCCGTGAGCCTTGGCTCATGCTGATGACCAGAAGGAACCAGGAACCGACAAAGACTCTCTGCTGGGGTGTCACTAACAACGGTTCTTCGTTCGCCAGAATCGGAACCCAGGAGGGCGACCTTGTCAACGGCTTCGTCCATGAGGATCCGTACAAGTGCAGGCAGCTCGGTTCCTTTGTCTATATTAAGGAAAAGGACAAGTATTTCACCGACTGCTGGTACCCCGTCCTTCACAAGGACCAGAAACTCACAACCACGTTCTCATTCGGAAGCGTCACTAGAGCGACCTCCTACATGGATCTTGATGTGAAGACCCGCTGCTTCATTCCCGATGAATTCGATGCGATGGTCCAGCTTGTCGAGATCGTCAACAATTCCGGCAAGGAAAGAAAGCTCCAGATATTCGGAGTCAATCCCATGAACGTCGGAGATGCCAGAGCCCTGCAGTTCTCGGGCTTCAACTCGATGATGATGGCCGGCGGCTTCCCCGACAAGAAACTCAACGGCCTTGTCTGGTACAACGGATACGGCATCCCCTGCGACGATGACGAGGATGAGATCAAGGGCCTGTTCGGAAAGGTGGTCCTGCACAGCTGCAGCGAGAAGATCTCACAGTTCAGCATGAAATACGAGGACTTCGTCGGACACTACTCAAGGACAATGGCAAACCCGCTCGCCCTCGAGACCGGAGTACTCCCCTGCATCCCGGCTCAGGAATCCACAAGTTCGCTTTCAGTCGTCTGCTTCGACCTCACCCTGGCAGCCGGAGAGAAGAAGAGCTTCACAATCTTCAGCGCAGCCGGAAGCACTGACAACTACTACAACGGAAAGAAGGCCGAGCTCAAGAAGATCGTGGCCACCCTCTCCAACATCCACAAGGTCGAGAAGATGTTCGATCAGGTCGGAAAGGAATGGGCCGCAGATTTCGACAGAGTGCAGTTCAAGGTTCCCAAGAACAGACTGTTCGAGCATTCGTTCAAATGGATCCAGTACCAGTGCGCAATGGTTCTCAACCTCAACAGAATGAAGAGCCGCTACCACTCCGGATTCGAGTATGGATTCGGCTTCAGAGACATCCTTCAGGACATCCTTGCAGGTCTTGCAACAGACGGACCCAAGACAAGGGCCTTCCTCAAGTACATCGGAGAGCAGATGTTCTCGGACGGCTCCACATACCACAACTTCTACGTTTCGGCACCCGGAACCCTTGATTTCCACGCCTGCGATGACCCGATCTGGTTCATCTATGCGGTCTGTGAATATGTTAAGGAAACCGGCGACACCACTCTTCTTGCCGAAGTCATTCCCTATGCCGACGAGAAGGAGAACCGCCCTGCCAAGAGCGGTACAGTGTTCGACCACTGCATCATGGCTCTGGACCAAGTCTGGAAGAACAGCAAGGACGGCATCCCGACAATGTTCGATGCCGACTGGAACGACGACCTCTCCGGCTTCGAGGAGCACGGCTCTGTAATGGCCGCCATGATGCTGTACAAGGCATTCATGGATTTTGCCGACCTCTGCACATTCATCGGCAAGCCGGAACTGGCAAAGGATGCCGAAACAAAGGCCTCAATCACAAAGAATACTCTCAAAAACAGATGTATTGACTCAACTGGAGCATTCATCAGACTCATCAGTCCCGATGGAGACAGATCACAGGACGTAGGTTCCGCCGACAGCGACGGACGTCTTTTCCTTGAGCCTACAGCATGGGCTCTGTTCAGTGATTCCGTCAGTGTGGATGCCTTCAAGGCAAGCCAGGCAAGAGTCGAGAAAGAACTTGCCGCCAAGGGCGGAATCGGCCTCTGCACGGCAGACTACACCCTGTCCAAGGGCAAGGCTCCTGTTGACTACACAGCCTTCAAGCGCAACGCCCCAGGAAAGAAGGAGAACGGAAGTTTCTTCCGCCATGCCGAATCCTGGTTCATCGCATCGCTTTGCTTTGCCGGTGAAGGAGACAAGGCCTGGAGTTACTTCTACAACACCCTCCCAGCAGTCTGCGCAAAGGACAATCCGTTCCGCTATTCAGCCGAGCCGTTCGTCTATCCCGAATATGTCTGCAGCCCTGCCAGCAACGATTACGGCAAGGCAGGACACACCTGGCTCACAGGTTCCGCTCCTACAAGAGAGCGCGTCCTCAGCGAGAACATCTTCGGTCTCAGACCCGACTATGACGGTCTTATCGTCGATCCGTGCGTTCCTTCCACATGGAAGACCTTCTCAGCTTTCAGAAGCTTCAGAGGCACGGAGTTCCGCATCAGATACAGCAACCCGTCCATGGTCCAGAGAGGCGTGGCTTCCGTGACAGTTGACGGAGAGAAGATCGATGGTAACAAGATTCCGCTCTCGCTATGCGACGGTGGAAGACATTTCGTAGAAGTCAGGATGGGCTGATGACATGGAAGACAATCTGATTGGAGTGAATTTCTTCGGTACCGATGGAATCAGAGGCAAGACGGATGCCAGACTGGTATCCCCTCTTGATGCTCTGAAAATCTTCAGAAAGAGTGCGGTGATAACACCTGCTCTCATCGAGCTTGCCGTCTGCTGCTTCACCAGATTGGTCGGCGGTTCATCCGCCAGTGTATATGTCACAGGTTCCGACGGAAGGGATTCCGTCACAGACAATGCCTTTGTGAATGCAATGAACAGAGGCTTTGCCAGAGGCGGATCCCGGGTCATCTACCTTGGTGTGGTCCCTACCCCAACCGTTCCCCAGTACCAGCATGAGAACGGATGTCTTGGAGGGGCCATGCTGACGGCAAGTCACAACCCATCAAACCAGAACGGAATCAAGTTCTTCTACAATGGAAAGAAGCTGCTTCCCGAAGGTGAGATCGGAGACAAGGCCCTCTCAGCCCTGATGTACGAGACAGCCCTGAAGGGTCTCCCCGCTGCGGAGAACCTCGGTCCTGTGGAATCCGTGGATGCGAAAGACCTTGTTTTCAGGACACTTGAGAAAAACATTCCTGTCAACTGCATAAGAAACGCCCGTTTCATCCTGGATACAGCGGCCGGAGCATGGACGAAATACGCAGACTACTACTTCAAGAAAGCAGGTCTGAACTTCACCAGGATCTCCGCCGACGAGAAAGGCTACAATATCAACCACAACTGCGGCGTCGCCGAAATCGAAGGCCATGACTTCTACAGCAGGGCCGACATTCCTTACTCCCCGATGATTGTCAAAACCTTGTTTGAAAACCCGGATGCCTACGGTATTGTTACCGACGGCGACGGCGACAGAGGCATGCTTCTCAGATACGAGAAAGCCACTGATTCTGTCCATGTCTATGACGGAGACCTCGAGGCATTCCTGATTCTCGGACTGATGGAGAAGACAGGCCAAAACGTCCAGGGTTCAACCATCATCTGCACTCTCGAGTCAGACATAATGGCATCTGTGTCCTTTGCCGAAAGGTTCGGATGCAAGGCAGTCATCACCGATGTGGGTGATAAGTGGATCTGTAACAGCGGCAACGATGACTTCTCCGTAGGTTTCGAGTCTTCCGGACATGTGATAATCCCGCTCAGACTGGACTCCGGCAAAATGCTTCTTTCAGGCAACGGACTTCTGACGGCTGTTCTTTCCGCCGCTGCAATCGAGCAGGGATGCAAAGTATTCGAAAGAGGCTTTGCAAAGACCTTCTACACCTATTTCGTCGACAAGAGCCTCTTTGCAAGGGGAACAGCCCTTTTCAACGAGGATTCGGTCATGCTAAGGAATGCTCTGGCTGACGCCGGTGCAGGAGAATTCCATGAGCGCAGATTCAAGGACGAAAACGTCCTTGCTTATGAAGTTGTGAAAGACGGCCTGACGGTTGCACTGATTGTCTCCAGAAATTCCGGCACCGAGGACAAGAATGCGGTCTATCTCAAATGCATCCCGTCTCTTGTAAACACACTCAGACCTGTCGCAACATCCCTCGCATCCCGTCACAAGGAAAAGATGCGCAACCGGAATCTACCGGAGTTCGCCATGTCTCAGGAAATACTTGATGAAATCGGACGCAAGGGAGAATTCACCATCTCAGAGGAGAAGAAAAGTGATACAAGGCTGATCGCTGTTCTTCACGCACTTGAAAGAGAAGGTCTGATAAAGGGCGACGGCTCCAGATTCACTTCTGCTGAGTAACTTCCGGGTGCTCTACAGCTGAAACGACACAAAACAGAAAACCTCCACGATTGTTCATTGGCTGTGGGTTGCCTGTGCAGCGCTTTGCACATGCCAGGCGGGGCGCGGCCTTCAGCCTTGGCGCCCGACGCCTGAGGCTTGTGCGATAATTGCCGATGCATCAGGCCACACACCGGCCCATGATGAATCGACCCCCGTACGTTGGAGCAAATCCAACACGGGGGTTTTCTTTTGTTTAAGATTACAGAAGAACAGAAAAAAGAGTTCTACAAACTCTACAAGCAAGGCCATAGAGGTAAATTCATATCG